>Ga0208521_1000827_pt1 | contig 17586 bp, 16 predicted proteins | sample ETNtaG_24_FD_185754 | JGI IMG/M metagenome (GOLD analysis project Ga0208521, IMG submission 185754) | Marine microbial and viral communities from oxygen minimum zone, Eastern Pacific Ocean - ETNP201306SV47 (SPAdes) (version 2) | ecosystem: Environmental > Aquatic > Marine > Oceanic ... | reverse complement strand
CCGCCCCGACGAAACAGTACCCCAACCATGCGCAGGCTGCCGCAATGGCCAGGTTTAATATATGCCGCCCGGGAATGAGCACCGGTCGACTGGTTAGGATTCCCTGAAGCTTGCCAAATGCCGCGACCGAACCGGTAAGGGTTATCGCACCGATCAGAATGCCAAGAAAAATCTCCACATCGTGAATGGTCTTTTCGGCCCCAACGAAGTGGCCAGCCGGGTCAAGATAGGAGGCAAAGCCTACCAGTACAGCAGCCAGGCCGACAAAGCTATGCAGCATTGCGACCAACTGGGGCATGGCCGTCATTTCTACCCGTGCCGCAACAAACCCTCCGACTGCACCACCAACAGCCATCAACGCTATTACCAGGGCATAACTAACCGGAGTGCCGCCAATTAGCGTCGCGCCGATCGCAAGAGCCATTCCGGCAATTCCGAAAAGATTGCCACGTTGCGCACTCTCCTGGTTGCTGAGACCACCAAGACTCAAGATAAAGAGGATTGAGGCGGCTATGTAGGCCGCAGAAATTATCCCACTTGACATCACGATTCCCGGCGAAACATTCGCAGCATACGTTGAGTGACCCAAAAGCCGCCGAAAACATTGATGCTGGCCACCAAAAGCGCAAGCGCGGCCAGAAACATGACGATCCGTGAGTCGGAACCCATCTGCAATAAAGAGCCAATAACGATTATTCCGCTGATGGCGTTGGTGACACTCATCAATGGGGTGTGCAGTGCCGGCGTCACATTCCAGACTACCTGCCAACCAACAAATATGGCAAGCACAAAGACAGTGAAATGTCCCATGAACGAGGGTGGGGCAACCACGCCTAGGCCCAGAATAAGCCCGACGACGCTAGCTAATGCGATCAAGGTCGGCGCTGTCGATTTTTTTGGGGCACCTTCCAAGTGGGCGGAAGATTCGCCAACGCTTGCCGGTGGCGCTTTTGGCACGGCAGAAAGACGTGGAGGTGGGGGCGGCCAGGTAATCTTGGTATCCTTTACCACCGTCATCCCGCGAATAACTTCATCATTCATGTCTACGTTGATCTGGCCATCTTTTTCCGGGCACAGATCTGTCAGCAGGTGGGTTACGTTGTTGCCGTAGAGCAGGCTTGACTGTGCCGCCATGCGGCTGGGAAAGTCGGTATAGCCAATAACCGTAATGCCATCGATCAGCGCTGCTTCGCCCGGTCGAGTCAGTTCACAGTTGCCACCTTGTTCAGCAGCAAGGTCGACAATCACGCTGCCGGCCTTCATCGAGCGGGCGGTGTCAGCAATAATTAATTTGGGCGCGGGCTTTCCTGGAATGAGGGCGGTCGTGATAATGATATCGACCTCTAGCGCCTGGTCGGCAAAAAGCTGCATTTCAGCCGCAATAAATTCCTCGCTCATAATCTTGGCGTAACCGCCTTGACCGGAGCCGTCTTCCTCGAAATCAAGCATAAGGAACTCCGCTCCCATGCTCTCAACCTGTTCTTTAGCCTCTGGACGCGTGTCGAAGGCTCGCACAATCGCACCCATGGCGCTTGCCGCGCCAATCGCCGCAAGCCCTGCGACGCCGGCTCCAATGATCAACACCTTGGCCGGCGGAATTTTTCCTGCAGCCGTAATTTGGCCGGTGAAAAAACGGCCGAAATGATTGGCAGCCTCGATCACGGCGCGATAGCCGGCGATGTTGGCCATGGAACTCAAGGTGTCGAGTTTCTGTGCACGGGAGATCCGAGGTACAGCATCCATTGCCAGGGTGGTCACGCCCGCGTTGGAAAGGAGATCAAGTAAAAGAGGGTTTTGCCCGGGCCCAATGAGACAGATCAGCGTTTTGCCGTGTTTGAGAAGGGCGATTTCGGCCGAAGCCTGGTCTAAGGAAGTTTGCCCTGGGGCCCGGATCTTTACAATGATATCGCTGGTATCCCAAAGCGCCTCTTTGGATCCAGCAACCGTTGCACCACCAGCAAGGTACTCGTCATCGGTAAAGCCAGCAGCTTCTGCTGCGCCGCTTTGAATCTGAACCGCAAACCCAAGCCCAATGATTCTAGGGATTGTTTCTGGGGCGATAGCAACACGCTTTTCACCCAGTGCGCTCTCAGAGGGTATGCCAATGATCATAGGTCGTGGTGCTCAAGTGGGTGGGGGCGAACGCTTAGGCAGGCTTCGGATTGTCGCCTAAACGGTATTCGCCGGCAACTTTTGAAATATCTGAAAGCAGGGCCGGTGTGGATTGGGCGCTGGCAAGAATGAGATAGAACGCCCAGAATGATTACCTACCGCTCTAATTCCGGTATCCTTCGGTTTCCAAAATTGGTTTTAGTCGGTCACAACGAATGGTAGAAGTCGGCGAACTAAAGGCCCGCCTTAAGCAGATGCTGATGCGCATTGGCGCACTTAGGGGGTATCTTTGACTACGAGGGGCGCAAAGAACGCTTGGAAGAGGTATTGCTCCGCCTCGAAGACCCGGGCATCTGGAATGATCCCCAGGAGGCCCAGAAACTCGGCCAGGAACGTGCAAGTCTCGAGGCCACAGTAACGCTGTTAGATAACCTAGATCTACGAGCCCATGATGCCCGAGAATTCCTTGAGCTCGCTCTTGAGGAAGGAGATACTGAGTCAATTGAAGGGATTGAGGTAGATTCCTTACAGATTGAGGCACAACTCGAGAAACTTGAATTTCTCCGAATGTTCTCTGGAGAACTGGACTCGGCGAGTGCGTTTGTGGACATTCAGGCGGGTTCCGGCGGGACCGAAGCCCAGGATTGGGCCGAGATGCTGTTAAGAATGTATCTGCGGTGGGCGGAAAACGAACACTTGGCCGCTGAATTAGTCGAGCGGTCGGGTGGCGAAGTAGCAGGAATCAAGAGCGCCACAGTACATATTCAAGGAGAGTACGCTTTTGGAAAATTGCGCACCGAGACTGGAGTCCACCGCTTGGTGCGAAAATCTCCATTTGATTCGGGAAATCGTCGGCATACGTCTTTTGCCTCCATATTCGTTTATCCAGAGATAGACGATAGTATCGAAGTGGAGATTAATCCTGCTGACCTTCGTGTAGACACCTACCGCGCAAGCGGTGCCGGGGGGCAGCATGTCAACCGAACCGATTCGGCAGTGCGCATTACTCATCTTCCGACAGGGATTGTCGTACAGTGTCAAAATGATCGCTCGCAACACCGTAATCGCGCTGAAGCGATGAATATGCTTCGAGCTCGCTTGTACGATGCGCAAGTTCGTGAAAAGCGACAGCAGCAACAGGAACTCGAGGATTCAAAGGCGGATATTGGGTGGGGTAGCCAGATACGTTCTTACGTGCTGGATCAGTCACGAATTAAAGATTTGCGTACTGGCGTTGAGACAGGTAACACGCAGGCGGTACTCGATGGCGGGCTTGGAGTGTTTATCGAGGCCAGTTTGAAAGCTGGCCTTTAAGGGATCGTATAACTGATGAGTAAAACTGACGAAAATGAACAGGTCACCCAACGCAGGGCGAAACTTGATGCGTTACGGCAGGCCGGGGAGGCGTTCCCCAACGACTTTCGGCGCAGCCATGATTCAGGTGCTATATATACAGCCTATGCAGATGCGGATGGTGAGACACTCGAGGACGCCGCTGTAGAAGTAAGCATCGCCGGGCGTTTGATGACTCGTAGGATTATGGGTAAGGCTAGTTTCGGGAACATCCGCGATGAGTCTGGCGATATCCAGATCTATGCCCAACGGGACCGCTTGCCGGAGGGAGTCTATAACGAGGTTTTCAAAAAGCTGGACCTGGGCGATATCGTTGGGATTGAGGGGACCCTCTTTAGAACCCGTACCGGTGAACTAACAGTCAACGTAGATTCGTTGCGCCTGCTGGTTAAGGCGCTACGTCCATTGCCCGAGAAGTACCACGGCCTGACCGATATTGAGACGCGTTACCGTCACCGCTATGTGGATCTACTAGTCAGTCATGAATCCAAAGAGGTGTTTCGAAAGCGAGCGGCTACCGTAACCGCGCTTCGCGCCTTTCTTGATCGACGAGGATATCTCGAGATCGAATCACCAATTATGCAACCAATACCTGGAGGCGCTAACGCCCGGCCTTTCGTAACCCATCACCACGCCCTCGATGTGGATCTGTATCTTCGGGTTGCCCAGGAGCTTTACATTAAACGATGCCTGGTTGGTGGATTTGAGCGGGTTTACGAGCTGAATAGAAATTTTCGAAACGAAGGCTTAAGTACCCAGCATAATCCTGAATTCACTATGCTGGAATACAACGAAGCCTACGTTGACTTTAATGACTACATGGATCTCACAGAAGAAATGTTGCGGGAGGTTGCCGTCGAAGTGGTCGGCGACTCGTGTTTAACCTACCAGGGAAGTACCATTGACTTTGGCACTCCTTTTGCAAGGCTATCAATGTCAGCGGCAGTTTGTGAATACAATACCGATCTGTCTGAGGCCGACTGCGCGGATTCACAAGCTCTGGCGCATTGTGGCAAGCGTGCGGGTCTTGAGCTTGATGCCGGGAAATCGGCAGGCGGGTTGCTGCTAGATCTTTTTGAAGAGACAGTCGAGAGCAATTTGATTTCGCCCACTTTTATCACAGGTTATCCCGCGGAGGTCTCGCCGCTGTCTCGACGCCAGGAATCCAATCCTGGGCTGACAGACCGGTTTGAGCTTTTCGCCGCAGGGCGTGAACTGGCTAACGGGTTTTCCGAACTTAATGACCCGGAAGATCAGGCGAGCCGATTTAGCGAGCAGGCCCGGTCCAAAGCATCTGGGGATGCCGAAGCGATGTTCTATGACGCCGACTATATCAATGCGCTGGAGCATGGCTTGCCGCCGAATGCGGGTGGTGGGCTGGGTGTCGATCGCTACGTGATGATTCTTACTGACAGTCCCTCGATTCGGGATGTGCTTTTGTTTCCCCATATGCGCCCAGAACAGGCCGGCTGATTGGTTTTTGACCCTGCGGTGTCATTATGATTCGCCCCTTAGCGTTGTTTATTGGGTTGCGCTATACGCGCGCTAAACGGCGTAACCACTTTGTTTCTTTTATCTCTGGTGTTTCAATTCTGGGGATCTCGGTCGGGGTATGGGCGCTGATTACCGTACTGTCGATCATGAATGGTTTCGAAAGGGAATTGCGGGGGCGGATTTTAAGCGTCGCCACTCACGTAACCATTAGTTCGAGTCGGGGCTGGCTTGACGATTGGGAGGGTCTGGCTAAAACCGCGCTCGAACAGCAGGGCGTCAGTGCGGCAGCACCGTATATATTGGGGCAAGGGCTTCTCACGCGAGCCAATGCCGTGACCGGGGTGCTAGTACGCGGCGTGCTGCCTGCGAACGAGAGAGCCGTATCAACGCTCATGCAACACCTCCAGGGTGGGGCCTGGGACTCTCTTGTGGCCGGCGGCTGGCAGATCGTGCTGGGCTCTGAATTGGCCCGGGCGCTCAGCGCTACGGTAGGCGACCGGGTAACGTTGATCGCTCCAAAGGGCAGAATCACTCCGGCAGGTCTTTTGCCGCGAATGAAGCGCTTTACTGTAGGCGCCATCTTTGAGATGGATATGTACGAGTACGATTCTGGTCTAGCCATTATCCACATGGACGATGCAGCGACTCTGTTGGAATCGGCTGATGGGGTCAGCGGAATCCGACTGCAACTGGAAGACCTCTACCAGGCCCCCAAAATTGGAGGGGCCCTCGGGCGGAAACTCGGGCCAGGCCTGAGACTCAGCGACTGGACCCGAGAACATGCCAATTTTTTCACCGCTTTGAAAATCGAACGGCGGGTGATGTTTATAATCTTGTTGCTTATTATTACCGTAGCCGCATTTAATATCGTCTCGACCCTGGTGATGGTTGTGACTGACAAGCAGTCGGATGTGGCAATACTGAGAACGCTTGGGTTACCTCCATTTCAGATCATGGGTATCTTCGTGGTCCAGGGGGTGGTGATAGGGCTCGTCGGAACTCTGGTCGGCGCAGTGTGTGGTGTGCTGACTGCCTTGAATATTGAAAGCTTGGTTCCCTGGATAGAGGAATTGTTCAATATTGAGTTTTTCCCTGCTAGCGTCTATGTTATCAGCGACTTCCCGGCCGAGTTGCGTTGGCCGGATGTTGCGACGATAACGGCGGTATCGTTTTTCATCAGCTTGGTGGCCACTATTTACCCGGCCTGGCGAGCTGCCCGCACTGAGCCCGCCCAGGCACTTCGTTATGAGTAAAGTCTCTGCCATCTTGAGCTGTAAGGATGTCCGGGTGACATTCGCTGAAGCGGGTGTTTCAATCGAGGTTCTTAACGGTGTAGACCTCGAGGTCGACAAAGGCCGTAGTGTCGCGATTACCGGCGCCTCCGGTAGCGGGAAAAGCACCTTGCTTCAGGCCTTGGGTGGCCTCCTTAAGCCCACCGCTGGCGATATTGCGTTGGCTGGGCGCCGTATTGATCGCCTGGGCGCAAGGCAACTGGGCACACTTCGGAATCGACACCTTGGATTCGTGTACCAATTTCATCATCTGTTGGCCGAGTTCACCGCGCTCGAAAATGTCGCCATGCCGCTACTGGTACGCGGCGATTCCATCAACAGCACACGGCAAAAAGCAACGTCAATGTTGTCTCGGGTAAGCCTTGAACACCGGGTAAATCACAAGCCGCCAGAACTATCTGGCGGAGAGCGTCAGCGCGCCGCGGTTGCGCGAGCTTTGGTGGCCGAGCCAGATTGCGTGCTTGCCGATGAGCCCACCGGCAATCTCGATCAAAAAACAGCGCAAGGTGTTCAGGCGTTGATGCTGGAGCTGGTTAATAAAGGCGATAAAGCGTTAGTCGTAGCCACCCATGATCTTGCTTTGGCTGAGCTTTTAGATGTCCACTATGAGTTGTCTGGCGGAAAATTAGAGCGAATCAGATAATCGCTTGACTGCGCTGGCCCGGCCCGGTCAGCGAGTTGAAATCAGGCCTTGCCAATCGGTTGGTTTCGATTTCGGCGATTGCGAAGCACCTTGAATCGCCAAAGTGTATTCACAAGGTAGTAGCTCAGAAGTGCGCCGAGGATCGACATCAATATGCATCCGGCCCAAAGCTCGGGCAAACGTGATCCGAGCCATTTAAGAGTCATCTCATCTAGGGGTACTAGTGGTGTTCCGGTGAGATATGCACCAATGAGAAACCCGGTGCCGTAAAGTGGGACCATGGTCAGTGGGTTCGAGATCCAGACGGCAACTACCGTTACCGGAAGATTCGCCCGAAAGAAAATCGCGGTGAGTAGTGCGAGCGGGGTCTGAATCGGCAACGGCAACAGCGCCCAGAAACAGCCCACGCTTACGGCCCGCGCAACTGACCGCCGACCCAAGTGCCAAAGGTCGTCCTCCCCGAGCCAACGGCGTGCCAATCCAGCTCGTTGGTGAACAGTTTCCCGATCCGGAATTACGCGACGCAGTAACCTGCGAGGCATAGGCATCTCCCTGGCATCTAAAACTCGTATAATGCGATCTGGCCCAATTAATTATACGGCCTGGCAAGGATGCCAAAACGTCTCTTTTATTCCTTGGGGTTTGCTCTGGGGACCTGTCTGGTGATGTTCCAGGCTGTGCTCATGCCTAGTGGACTTGCAGCAGGCCTCACAGTGCTTGGTCTGGGCGGCCTTCTTTCGGGCCGAAACACAGTTTTCGCTGCGTTGCTGCTGGGGTGGGTTTGGGCGAACATTGCCGGCGCGATTATCATTGAGTCGCGTCCCAATTCTGTATACCTGAATAAACCGGTCGAGATTACCGGACGAGTCGTTGGAATGCCTGGCCGAGACGCATTGTCGACCCGATTTGATTTCTTGGTGCAATCGTGGGCGGTCAACGAATATTCGGAAAAAACCAATAGAAATATCCGTTTACGGTGGTACGGCAGCGCGCCAAAAATTGAGGCGGGAGATCAGTGGCGGCTTTGGGTAAAACTTCGCAAACCCAGAGGTTATAGAAATCGGCACGGGTTTGACTACGAGCAACACCTTTTTCAAAAAGGCATTGCCGCAACGGGTTACGTGCTCGGCAAACCTCCCGCGGCCCAGCAGCGTTTATCTGCAAGGGTTGAAGTTGATCGCTCGCGATCCAGGTTTAGTGAGTTTCTAACAGCGCATGAACCACCGCTGTCTGAAAAAGGGGTGTTGGCGGCGCTCGCAGTTGGGGATCGGTTGGGGATTTCGCGACAACGTTGGGAAGTCTTGCGACGAAGTGGGCTTGGGCACCTGGTTGCAATTTCCGGCTTACATGTGGGGTTAGCTGCCACTTTTGGTTTTATGGTGATTGGCCGACTCTGGTGTTTGGCAGGGACCTTAACCGGCAAACTCCCGGCACGACTGGCAGGTGTCTGGGGAGCTCTGTTATGTGCATTTTCTTATTCGGCTCTTGCGGGATTTCCAGTTTCAACTGTGCGCGCTTTTATCATGATTTCCCTGGGCGCAGTGTTGCTGCTTGTGATGCGGCGGCCCCGTCTGGAGGACCTGCTTGCGGCGGCGATGCTGGTCGTTGGAATAACTCAGCCTTTATCAGTCTTTTCGCCGGGGTTCTGGCTGTCCTTCGCTGCTGTCTGGTTGATTGTCCGTTTTGTAGTCAATCCACACTTCACCCCCGACTATTGGAATGAACAGGCTCGGCGCGAAACAAAAGCCTGGTTTTACAAATTGCTTTTTTATGCTCGGACACTAATTCGTTTACAGATGGTTTTGCTGATTGGCCTTGCGCCTTTGCTTTTAATTTGGTTCGGCGAACTTTCATTGGTTTCACCTGTAGTTAATTTTTTTGCCGTTCCGGTTTTTGAATTGATTGTCGTCCCACTAGTTTTAATGGGCCTTGTTTGTTATTTTTCTGGATTAAGTCAGGTCACAACTCCCTTTCTTTCAGTTTCCGACTGGGTAATCTCCAAGGTTCTGTTTCTGAGCGAGTGGTTTTCGGAGTTGCCGGGGGCCATCCTAAGCCTTGACCCGATTCAGGGGACTATTGCAGCTACCTGTTTTGCGTTCATTGTTCTTGGCAGACGTCGGGTTAAAAGATCAATCATATTGTTGTTGTTGGCCCTTTTTGCCCTGGTTAGTCTCGGTGGAGGGTCACGACCGGCACCCGGGCACGTTCGCCTTACGCTACTGGACGTCGGCCAAGGGCTGGCGGCGGTCGTTTATACCGCTAACCATGTACTACTGTTTGACACAGGACCTCGCTACGGGGATTTCAGCCTCGGCGAGGCAGTAGTCGTTCCTGAACTGCGAGGGCAAGGCATTTCTTTCGTTGACGTTGTGGTGGTGAGTCATAATTCGAATGATCACGCCGGAGGTCTTGGGGCGGTTCAACGGGCGTTTCGGATCGCCAGGCTCAATCACAGTGATCCTGAGCGTTCGCCCAGTGGCGATTGCGAGCTGCAGGATCCGTGGGTCTGGGATGATGTTCGGTTTCAATTCCTTAAGAGCCGCCCTGATGGCAGTCAAAATATTAACAACCGATCTTGTGTTCTTCACGTTTCTGGGCCCTACGGAAGCCTGCTGTTAACAGGGGATATCGAACGTCATGCAGAACAGGCGCTGGTTAGGCGCTACGGCGATGATCTTAAAGTGGATATTCTTCAAGTACCCCATCATGGCTCAAAGACATCATCAAGCCTGGGTTTTCTTGCCGCGACCGAACCCTTAATGGCGCTGTTCAGCCGCGGCTCAGCCAATCGATTTGGCCATCCGGCGCCGGAAATAAAAAGACGATATGAACGGCTTGGGATCCGGATGTTAGACACGGCAGAACGAGGCCAGCTTAATCTGGAGACCACGGCGCAAGGATGGAGTATTGACACGTTTGCTGACACCCAGATACGTTTTTGGCATCATTAGCGGGTCTGGTCAACTAGACCCCCCACCGAACTCAGGCCGGGTAGAATTAATCACCTGATGAAATACTCTGGCCTCAATGTCTTATTTTTTTCGACCATTCTCCTGGGAGCCTGTCAGTAATGTTTGAATTGATCCGTACTGGGGGGTGGCTGATGTTACCCATTCTGGTATGTTCTGTGCTGTCGGTCGCCATTATCCTGGAACGCTCTCTAGCGCTGCGCCGAGCCGTGGTGACGCCTTCAGGCTTGGCCACTGATGTGGAACGGGCTCTGATGCAAGGTCGTTTCGATGCCGATCGTGTTGCGGCGTTGCGTCGCGGCTCCGCCTTAGGCAGGGTTCTGGCCGCTGGACTCGCCTGTGCAGAAAGTGATCCCCTTCGAGTTCGAGAAGCGGTCGAGGAATCTGGCCGGCACGTCGTACATGGCCTTGAGCGATACCTGAATGCTCTTGGAACAATAGCGGCGACTACGCCTTTGCTGGGATTGCTGGGTACAGTGATTGGAATGATTAAAGTATTTGCTGCCATAACCACCGCCGGAGTCGGGGACCCTCAAATTCTGGCCGGGGGAATATACGAAGCGCTAATCACCACCGCAGCAGGGCTTTCGGTTGGGATTCCGAGCCTAATGTTCCATCGCTACTTTCGCGGGCGGATTAACGAGTTAACAGTAGAAATTGAACAGCAGGCGCTGCGCTTGCTCGAAGTGCTTCGCGGACGCCTGCCAAGATGAAATTCTCAAGCGCGCCGGCTGAGGAAGTCTCGATTAATTTGACCCCACTGATTGATATCGTCTTCTTGTTGCTGATTTTCTTTATGGTCTCCACCACTTTCAATCGTGAAACCAACCTGGAGATAGCCTTGCCCGAAGCTCGTAGCGAGGCTGCGCACCCCTTGGCCCAGCAGGATATTTCCTTGGTGATTAATGCCCAGGGACAATACCAGTTGTACCCTATCGGCGGTGACTCTGGCACTCCAATTCAGCCCCGAAATGCTGATGAACTGGCTTCTGCCCTTGGGCGACTGCCCAGGGGTGCATCAAACCCAGCGCTGGTGATTCGTGCCGATGCTCAAACCAGTCACCAGGCAGTGATTCTCGCTCTGGATGCGGCCAGACGTGCGGGTCTCGCCCGAGTCACTTTTGCCGCGCAGGTGTCCCAGTGATGAGCGCTGACGGGAACTCACCGGGGGGTATGGCGCTTTACCGGCGTTTGCTTGGATATGTTTGGCCGCACAAAGCTGTTTTTCTTCTCAGCGTAGCCGGTATGGCAGTGGTTGCTATGTCCGAAGTGGGTTTTGCGGCGCTCCTCAAGCCGATTATGGATGGTGGGTTCGTTGAGCGCGACGACACCATGATTCGACTAATTCCGGCTTTGCTTATGGGGGTTTTCATGGCGCGCGCGGTTGGTGCGTTCACTGACCAGTACTGTATCGCCTGGGTGGGCCGGCGTTTGATTTTCGATCTTCGTCAATTGTTATTTGGGCGAATGATTCGTCTGCCGTCTGCATACTATGATCTTCAGCCGACTTCCGGCCTTATCTCGAAATTAATTTACGACCTCGAGCAGGTCGCTGCCGCCAGCACGATGGCGGTACAGATTATTATCAAGGACTCGCTTTTAACTCTGGGTCTGGTCGCCTGGATGCTGATCCTAAGTTGGCCGCTAACGCTTATCTTTCTTCTCATTACGCCTTTTGTGGCCTTTGTTATCCGTAAGGCGTCCCGTCGTTTTCGTCGGTCGAGCGAAGGCATCCAGCAATCAATGGGCGGAATCACCCACGTTGCAAAGGAAGCTTTCCAGGGGCATCGCGTGGTTAAAGCCTTCGGCGGTTACGCGGTGGAAGAGGCCGCCTTTAGGGCCGTCAACGAAGCCAACAGGCGACGATCTCTGCGTCGGGCTTTGGTGGCAGCGATTAGCGTTCCACTGCTGCTCCTAATCGCCGGTGCTGGAGTATCCCTGATTATTTACCTGGCACTGACTGACACGATCGGAGCGTTCGTCAGCCCGGGCACCTTCGTTTCCTACATGGGCACCATACTGCTCTTGATGAGCCCCATTAAGCGACTGGCCCGGATCAACGAGTATGTGCAGGCAGGGCTAGCAGCCGCTAATAGCGTATTTTCGGTGATTGATGAACCATCTGAGGACATAGGCGAATCCAACCCGCCGCGAAAGGTTCTTGGCCGGGTAGAGTTTCAAAACGTAGCCTTCACTTATCCCCAGGGAGATCAGCCGGCCCTTCGGGGTGTATCTTTTGTTTTAGAACCTGGAAAAACGGTTGCGCTTGTTGGTGCATCTGGAAGTGGCAAATCCACCATTGCGTCGCTTCTGCTGGGCTTTTATACGCCAAACAATGGTGAGATCCTTATAGATGGGATACCGATAGAGTCTTACTCGCTTACTGATTTGCGGCGCCAGGTGTCTTTGGTACCCCAAGAACCGATCTTGTTTGACGGCACCATTGCGCAAAATGTCACTTATGCCGAGAGCGGCCAACCACAGATTGATCTACAGCGATTGCTGGAAGCCACGGGCGTCGACAAGTTTTCAAACGACGGCAAGCAGGGGGTAGGAGAGTTGGGAATGAGGCTTTCAGGTGGGCAGAGGCAGCGGGTGTCACTGGCCCGCGCATTGTACCGTCCGGGGGTAATTCTAGTGCTGGATGAGGCTACCTCTGCGCTCGACGTGCTTTCGGAACAGGAGATCAAAGCCTCGTTAGAGCAGTTTTCTTCGCAGCGCTCGGTCCTGATTATCGCGCACCGGCTCAGTTTTATTACCCACGCCGATCAGATTCATGTGTTTGAAGACGGGCGGATTAAAGAGTCTGGCCGTCACGAAACACTGCTGGACCGTAATGGGTCCTATGCGCGCATGTGGCGCGTACAACAGGCTGAGGACGAGTTACACACGGATACCCTACGGCAGCCCCTGTCATGAACGTAGCGGCCGGTCTGCAGCGGCACTGGAACCGGATAGACGCGCTTACATTGTTGTTGTTGCCATTGAGTATTTGCTATGGCCTGATCATTTCTATCAGAGCACTTTTGTACAAGCTTGGAGTTTTCCGGGTTCGACACTGGAATGTGCCGATATTGGTGGTTGGAAACCTGACAGTCGGCGGGTCGGGAAAAACACCGCTGGTGATAGAGTTGGCGCGAGGTTTACGAGCCAGAGGGTGGCGGCCGGGAGTCGTAAGCCGTGGGTACGGCGGAATCTCGAAGGGCCCCACAACCGTGACTGCAGCGACCGACCCTTTTCTGGTGGGCGATGAACCGGTCCTCATTGCCCGGGAGGCCCAGGTACCGGTAGTAGTTGCCCGCAAAAGAGCCAAGGCGGTCGATAGACTGCTTCAGGAAACTGAGGTTAATCTGGTGATAGCCGATGACGGTCTGCAACACCTGGCCCTTGGCCGAGTGGTTGAAATAGCGGTAATCGATGGCGTGACAGGCCACGGCAATGGCCTGTTGCTGCCAGCGGGCCCGCTTCGCGAACCATTAAGACGTCTTGAGCGTGTTGATATTCGGGTGCGCCGCGGGGGGCAACCCGAAGAAGGGGAGTACCCAATGAGCATCAACCCGTCGCTGGCCCGAAACCTGGTCTCGGGTCAGGAGGTAGAGTTAGTTGAATTCTCTGGAGTGCCCCTGGTCGCAGTTGCTGGAATTCATCAACCTGAACGATTTTTTTCAACTCTGCGTAACTTGGGGCTTGAGATTCAGGAGAAGGGCTTTTCGGATCACCATGCTTTTCAGGCAAGTGATATCCCGCAAGCCCCTGAGAGGCCGGTGTTAATGACGGCCAAAGACGCTGTCAAATGTGAGCCCTTTGCCCAAGAGAACTGGTGGGCGGTGAAACAGGTTGTAACAATTCCACAGGAACTACTAAGCAACTTAGATAACTTGCTGGAAAGACGAATCCATGGCAGCTGAGTTCACAGTAATTATCCCGGCGCGGTTTGGGTCCAAGAGATTGCCCGGCAAGCCCTTGCGGGATGTCGATGGTAAGCCGCTGATTCAACGGACCTATGAGGCAGTGCAGAGAAGTCAGGCACAAAGAATCGCCGTTGCGACTGACGATGAGGGTATTGTGCGTGCGGTAAGGGATTTCGGCGGCGAGGTCTGTTTGACTGGAGCCACCCATCTGAGTGGAACCGACCGGGTGGCCGAGGCTGCAGCAGCCCTTGGCCTTGCTTCAGATCATATTGTAGTGAACGTTCAAGGGGATGAGCCGGACATGCCCGGAATACTGGTCGACCAGGTGGCGCAGTTACTTATAGAAGATCAAGAGGCGAGTGTGGCGACAGCCTGCTGCTCCCTGGATAATCGCGAGCAGTACCACGATCCATCAGTCGTTAAGGTTGTAGCCGATCAATCCGGTCATGCGATTTATTTTTCGCGCTCGCCGATCCCACATTACCAACCAACTGGCGAGTCGGGCAGCGAAGCGGTGCCATGGTCACAGTTTCGCCGACACATAGGCATCTACGCCTATAGGCTTGCCTATTTGAGTGTCTTTACCAGCCGGCCATCTTGCCCACCGGAAGAACTGGAAAAGCTCGAACAGTTGCGGGTGCTGTGGCACGGCGAAAAGATCGCGGTCTGTGAGGCGCAGGCGGCTCCTGGTCCTGGGGTGGATACCGTTGAGGATCTTGAGCGAACTATCCTTCAGTTCCAAGGGCAGGGCTGATGGTCCCACAGGCATCGGCTTCGGTTGGAGTCCTTTTTGTCTGCCTGGGAAATATTTGCCGGTCCCCTACTGCTGAAGGCGTCTTTCGCGCCCAGGTTCAAGCGGCCGGCTTATCCAATCGGATTCTGGTGGACTCCGCCGGCAGTCATGCTTATCACGAGGGAGAATCACCCGACATACGAGCTTGCGCGGCGGCTTTGGAGCAGGGTTTTGACCTCTCCGGACAGGTGGGACGGCAAATCAAGACCAGTGACTTTGAATATTTTGATTATATTCTGGCGATGGATCGTGAGAACCTTCACTATTTGCAGAAGATGCAACCTTCCGACAGCCAGTCGAGAGTAGCGCTGTTCCTTGACTATGCAGAAGGGCGCGAGGGGCAATCAGTTCCAGATCCGTACTTTGGCCAGGCAGACGGTTTTGCATTGGTGATCGATTTAGTTGAATCGGCTGGAAAGGGGTTACTGAAACAAATTGGTCGAAATCTCCCTAAGATAAAAACGTGAATCGTTACCGGCGAGCTTTGTCGTGATTGGCTCCCTGATGATCAGCATCGAGGGTCAGACCCTCGATTCGCTCACTCGCGAGCGTCTGAGTCACCCAGCGGTGGGCGGGGTTATCCTTTTTGCACGAAACTATGTTAGTCCGGCACAACTTGCGGAGCTGACTCGGGATATTCGATTCGCTAAGCCCTCACCGCTCCTGATCGCCGTAGACCAGGAGGGCGGAAGGGTGCAGCGTTTTACTGATGGCTTTACTCGCTTGCCAGCGCTGAGGCTAATAGGCGATCTTTACGACCGAGATCCTGATCGTGCATGTTGTTGGGCCCGGGCCGTTGGCGCTGTCCTCGCAAGCGAACTCGCCGCAGTCGGGGTTGATTTTAGTTTTGCCCCTGTTCTGGATCTGGCCAGCGCTAACAAGGCCATTGGGGAAAGGGCGTTCCATAAAAAGCCCAATATAGTCCGGTTGCTCGGCTCGCAACTTGCCTTGGGCATGAAAAGGTGCGGGATGCGCGCGGTAGCCAAGCATTTTCCTGGCCATAGCGGGGTCATCGAGGATCCCCACCTTGCTCTGCCCCGCGATCACCGTTCGCTAAATGAAATCCAATTAACCGACACCACGGCGTACCAGGGCCTGGACTCGGATCTGTTTGGAGGGATCATGACTTGCCACGTGGGCTTCAGTATGGTGGATGATTTGCCTGCCACCTTCTCGACCAGATGGCTTCGCCAGGAACTTCGGGAACGTTTGCATTTCACCGGTGCGATCTTCTCAGATGATCTAATGATGGGAGCACTTAGTGAAGTTGCAGACCCAGCCGAGCGAGTATTCAAGGCGCGTGCCGCTGGATGCGACATGATGTTATTGTGCAATGATCAGCGCGCGATCGATTTGGTTCTGGATAGCGTCGATCTTTCACCTCTGGGCGAGAAGACCCAGGCTCGCATCGAGAAGATGCGGCTGCGAGATATTCCAGGTCCGAACGGGCAGATGCTGATCGATGCGAAAGATCGGGTCATTAACCCGGAGCTTTGAACTGCTCAGTGGTCGGCGCGCTCCATGTACTCGCCGGACTCGGTGCTGACCTTTATCCGGTCACCGACATTAATGAATGCAGGTACGATGACCCGTAGGCCGGTTTCGACAATTGCCGGCTTGCCGGAACCCGCGGCTGTCTGACCTTTCACCACGGATTCGGTTTCGGTTACCGCCAGGGCCACGCTTTGGGGAAGTTCGACACCAATAGGCTGGTCGTTGTAGAAATTTATCTGGACCTCTTCATTTGGAAGAAGATACTCTGATTGCCCGACAAGGTCGTCGCTGGCCAATTGAAGCTGCTCGAACGATTCAAGGTCCATAAATACGAAATCGTTGCCCTCAGGATACAGATATTGCATTTGCCGAGGTTCGACGTGTGCCTTCTCAAGCTTGTCTTCGGAGCGAAATCGTTCGTTTAACTTGGTATTATCTGCGATGGCCTTCATTTCCAATTGCGCAAACGCGCCGCCTTTACCAGGTTTGACATGAGATTTCTTCAATACCCGCCAGAGTTTCCCTTGGTATTCAAGGAGATTCCCCACGCGAACATCGGATGCAGAGATTTTCATGGTTTTAACAGTTTTTTATGAATTTGAGCGTGGGCATTCTACGACCTTGCAAAGCCCCCAACAACCGCGACGAGACGAGGCATGGGCCAATCTAACGTAGCACGGGGCGCAAAGAGCGCCCTGATCAAAAAGCATTACGATCCCACATGCGTTCGGTGCCCCCGACTGGCCGGGTTTCTGGGCCAAGTTCGGGCGAAACATCCCACTTACGAGTGTCGGCCGGTCTCGCAGTTCGGCCGCTGGAACTCACCCCTTTTGATTGTTGGGCTTGCCCCCGGACTCCACGGCGCGAACGCGACTGGACGCCCTTTTACCGGCGACCACGCTGGAATCATGCTTTACCAAACGCTCTATCAGTTCGGGTTTTCCAGTTCGCCCGAATCCTTCAAGGGCGACGATCTCGAGTTGTACGGGTGCCTGATCACCAACGCCGTTAAATGCCTGCCTCCGGCGAATAAACCGAACGCGGCCGAAGTGAATGCCTGCCGGTCATTTTTAATTCAAGAACTGGCAACTGTCCCAGTAAACGGTGTGGTGCTTGTACTTGGCCGCCTGGCGCATGATAGTGTGGTTCGGGCGTTCGGCTTCACGCTGAGTCAGATGCCGTTTCGGCATGCGGGAGAACTGAAATTGCCTGATCAACGCACCTTGGTGTCGAGTTATCACTGCAGCCGTTACAACACCCAAACCCGGCGCCTCACCCAGGCTATGTTTGACGATGTTTTTTCGCGGGTGAGGGAACTGCTGAGCTAACTGATGTCCTTCGATCAAACAGTATTTCTGGCAAGTCTTACTAAAGGCCCGGGTGTATATGTAATGCGGGACCCGAACGGCGAGCCAATGTACGTGGGCAAGGCCGGCAATCTTAAGAATCGCGTGTCGAGTTATTTCAATCAGGCCGGACAGAATAGTAAAACGCGGTTGATGATGGCGAATCTTGCAGACATCGA
>Ga0208521_1000826_pt1 | contig 17590 bp, 14 predicted proteins | sample ETNtaG_24_FD_185754 | JGI IMG/M metagenome (GOLD analysis project Ga0208521, IMG submission 185754) | Marine microbial and viral communities from oxygen minimum zone, Eastern Pacific Ocean - ETNP201306SV47 (SPAdes) (version 2) | ecosystem: Environmental > Aquatic > Marine > Oceanic ... | reverse complement strand
TGGAAAATGTAGTATATCCAAATGCTATGCATTTACGTTTATTATTAAGCAATTGTAATATTGAAAATCCATTAACATATCCACAAGCAGGAATATATCAATCATACTCTGGTGCATTATGGCAAAATTTTTTAGTTGATTATTTAGATGATGAAATGTTAATAAGGAATGTGTGGGAGTCATACGGTAATAGAATTACAAATGGTGATAATCCAATAACATTTTTTGATATTTTCAATGATGAGATTATATCTTCAAGTAATAATCTTTATAATTTAGAAAGCATGTATAGAGAATATGCAATTTGGAGGTATTTTACAGGAGATAGAGCTATTCCAAATCAATATTTTGACCAAGCAAATTTATATTGCACCTCTGCAACATTGCAATTTCCTATTAATAATACTCAGCTACAAACAGAACTTGGAGGGAATCGTTATATTGAAGTTCCAAATGTGAATCTATTAGTCAATATTCAGGCAGATAGTACTATAATTATTCCTTCATTATTAATGGGAATTGAAAATAATGGAAATGTTATATTTTCTGATTTAGAATTAATGCAGGGGGCTAATTTTATAAATATTGATAATGAATTTGATGGGAATCATATATTAATCTTATTATCTGGTTATACAGGTAATGAATTAAATTTTGAAACTCTCATGATTTCTATTGATATTAATACATCTTCATCTTTGGGAGATATTGATGGTAATGGAATTATTAATATTATAGATGTAATACAGTTAATTAATTATATTTTAGATAATAACTATCAGCTAAGTGCAGACATTAATAATGATGGAGATATAAACGTTATAGATGTGGTTCTACTTGTAGATTTAATTTTAAACTAAAAGCCTACTCTCTCAACTTCCCTAAACCCACCTCTCCAATTCTTCTTTCCTAACCCAGTTAGCATATAAATAATTAGGCGCTCATTCTGATGGATGTTTGTAAATTACTAAATGCCTAAAGAAACGAAAGATAAATTACTTGACAGCACCCTTTCTCTAATTGATAAGAAGCCATTCCATCAGATTTCGACTAAGGAAATTGCAGAAGAATCTGGGGTTGCTGAGGTCACTCTATTTAGGCATTTTACTAATAAAGAATCTATTTTAGAAATTCTTGCAAATAAGTTTTTCAAAATGATTGTTGGCTTTGAAACACGTAAAATTGATAGTGAAGAAAAATTTCGGACTGAATTAGTTAAATTTTTTACTAGAACAACCAAATCTGACCCACTCTCTAGAAGGTTATTTAAAGTCTTCTTATATATAGGGATGTACAGGAAGAAAACCTTTTTAAAATATGCTTCTAAATATGAGAGAACAATAGCTGGGCCAATTGAGCAAATAGTTGACTATGGTAAGAAACATTGGGGATACAGGAAAGAAATTGATACCGATATAACTGTAAAATTATTATTCAATAGTATTGGATTTTTTAATATTATACAAAATGTATTTTTATTAAAAGAAAGCAACCCATATGATTTTAACAAAATCATAGAGATTGGTATTGATAATTTCCTAAGGTCCCTCAAATAAATAATATTTTGCATTGTATGTAAGTACACGCTTACATTACTCCTTATAAAACAAAGGTTATTATACTGTTAGGGTAAGTAATTGGTTGTTTTAATATATAGCAGTAGGCTTCTCCTCCTCCTCTTCTGTGAGTTATGTCTACTGCTATTTTCATTTTATTGAGGGTAATAATGTTAAAGAAGATAGAAAATGGATTGAATAAAATTATTAATGCGCAAACAGGACGTGTTAAACTTGTAAAACATTATAAAAATGGATTAGTGGATGGTGAAATTATTTATTATTGGGATAATGGACAGATTCGCCTTAAAGGTCAATATAAGGAAATGTGCCGAGTTGGTACTTGGATAAACTATGATTCTAATGGCGATATACAATTAGAAGAGAATTATGATAATAACGAAATCCAGGCAGATATAAATAAACTATGCTCTAAACCCACCTCTCCAATTCTTCCTTCCTAAGCAGATAAACAGTTACATCAATTAACAACAATTCACTAGATATTACTGCTGTTAGGCATTATTATAAACTGTGAAAATATATATAACATTAATATTATGTATAACTATTGTATTAGGAGAAGAATCGCATAATCCTGGTCAAAATTGCATGGATTGTCATTATGATGGAGGCCCTGGTGATGAGCATGTATTTTCTGTTGGGGGCACAATTTATACTGACCAAGAAGGTTCAGATTACCTAGCTGGAGCTAATGTTATTGTTGAGGATGTATTTAGTAATACTTTTTTATTTATTAGTGATTACCTTGGCAATTTTTGGTTTGATTTAGATGAAGATAATGACATTGAATGTAATGATGTCCCAATGGAACTTTGTATGATTATTAATGAATGTATATGGGAGGCTGATGATCAAGAATGTGAAGATAACAGTAACTCCTCAAATAATATTCCTACACCTCCATTTGATATCCATGTAGAACATAATGGTTATTCTGTATCAATGCCTACATATTCAACAAGCGGTTCGTGTAACAGTTGCCATGATACTGGAGCAAGAATTCATATTCCTATTACACAAGACCCAGTGTTTAATATGGGAGATGTTAACATGGATACTATTATTAATGTGCTAGATATAATTTTCATGGTAAATGTAGCACTGGGTACAGATGAATTTGATATGTCAGAATTTATGTTAGCAGATTGTAATTATGATGGAATAATTAATATACTTGATATTATTTCACTAGTAAATATAATTATTGGGAATGGAAATAATGATTCTAATGGAGTTTCGTATGTTAATGAAATCCAACCTATTTTTAATTCTGATTGTGTAAGTTGTCATGGTACAGCAGGAGGACTTAATTTATATTCATATGAAGGTTTAATGTCAGGAGGTATAAGTGGCCCAATGGTAGTTCCATTTGACCATTTGATTAGTGAGCTTTGGATTCGTTGTGCTTCTGGACAAATGCCACCAGGACCAAATGACTTAACATTTCAGCAAATAGGTGTTATTGCACAATGGATTGATGAAGGTGCTCTTCAATACTCAGATGATTGTAATGGAGAATATGATGAATGTGGAATATGTAATGGCAGTGGGATTCAAGATGGGGCATGTAATTGTAATGGTGATATATTAGATGATTGTGGTATATGTGATGGCCCTGGTCCTACAATAGAATGTTCGGATGGAACTTTTGTATGTAGTAGCTTAGATTGTGATGATATTGTTGATAGTGAATTAGAATTTATTTTCAGCAATGAAATACTTGTATATCCCCAAGAAAATATAAATCAAGATTTTCCTGAAATAATATCAACAGAAGATGGAACTATACACTTAGTTTGGATAAATAATGCAGGCAATGGTAGAAATATAATGTATGCCTCTTCATCGGACGAAGGAGAAACATTTTCTGAACCTATTCAAATAAATCAAGCTAGTAATAGTATAATAGCATTTAATGATGCGGGCCCAAAAATAAAAGTAAGAAATAATGAATTATTTATTTTTTATACAGATATGCGAACAAGTACGATGGCTATATATATGAACCATTCAACAGATAATGGTCTTACTTGGGGTGAAGATATTCTTATAAGTGATCAACCTTATTTGCAAAAATTCCCTGATTTAGAAGTAGATCAATATGGGGAACTGCATCTTGTTTATTATTCTTATGGTGAAGATTATTTATTGCATTCTATACGATATGCAACAGCTGAATCTAATTCAATTAATTTTTCTCCAAGTGTGGCAATGGGAATTGTAAATGGTGCTCAAATCCCATGTGAATGCTGCCAGGCAGATTTAGAGATAGCAGAAAATAATGATGTTTATTATGCATTCAGAAATAATATCAATAATATCAGAGATCATTATATTGCTATAAAAACCCCGGGCTCTGAAAATTTTGATAATTTAATTCAAGTTTCAAATCATGAAGATTACATAGAAGGTTGTCCTAATTCAGGACCTTCTTTAGATATAAATAATAATTATATTGCATTAGCATATAGAGTAGGTGGGAATTCGACGTCATATATAAACTATAGTAATATATCCACATTTGATTTTGATAATGAGGTTGATATAGTTAGTGCTGAACAATCATCATCTCCAAATTTAACTGATATTGTCATACATGATAATTTTATTCATGCTGGCTGGATAGATTATGTTAATGGTAATCCTAATGTAATATATGGTGTTACTCAAGTAGAAAACGATGAATTGTATAATATTCAAACAATGAACCAAAATATTGAAGTTGATTTTATAATGCAAAAAGATACAAAACTCCATTGGCATAATGATAAATTATTTTATTTCTGGTCTGACAGACGCCATAATAATACTTATCAATTATACTTTAGAAAGTCTATCATAAACTAGATCATCCTGCTTTGGGAGCAGGGGACTAAACCCACCTCTCCAATTCTTCCTTCCATATAAAAATTAGCAGAAACATTAAGCCCCCAAAATTGAGGGCTTTTTTACTTAGAAAAACGTAGTCACACTATAGTCACACAGTCTTGTAAGTACCTGGTTTTACGTACTATTCAAAGGGCTCATAACCCGAAGAGAGTGTATTTTTGGAATTAACTTATAAAGATTGACTTACAGGAAATATTGAAGATACAAACCAACGAAAAAAATGAGTATCAGTATGTTTATAATTAGTCATAGTTGAGCATGTAAATATAGTTGGTGCATCAACTAAACGGGTGTAATTTATATTCTATGGAGGAAAATAAATCATTAAAAATACATATGGAAATGGGCATGCTTTTATCCATGGCTTATCGTTCAATGACACGAAGTTTTGTTCATAAGACCCAAGAATATGGATTGGATATTTCTCTGGATCAGTGTTTTGTTCTGGGCCCTGTATGGCAGTTAAAAAATCCCTCTCATAAAGATTTATCTGAATTTTGCATGAAAGATAAAACCAGTATTACCCGAATAGTGGATATGCTAGAAAAGAAAAATCTAGTTGTACGGGTGAATGATCAACTGGATCAACGTATAAAGAGAGTCGTATTAACCCATGAAGGAAAACAGCTGTTTAATAATGTGGTACCTATTATGGAAAAAAATCGAGAAGAAGTGAGACAGGGGATATCTGATAGTGAAATCGATGCATTTAAACGGGTATTGATCCAGATAAATAAAAACATGAATCCTGAAAATGGTTGATACGGCAACTAAAAAATCTACTTTTCTACGCTTTCATCTTTTCGGAGTTGTAGCTATAGGACTTCTTTTCCCCATAGAGGAAATGAGCCTTGAATTGGCAATAGAATATGCACTGGAACACAGCACTGCTATGAAACTGGCTTTGGAGGATAAAAAAATAGCGTATTCACAGTCAGTAGAGGCGCGTTCTGCAGCCTTGCCTACATTATCCGGTATAGTATCTGGATCAAGAAATTTTATGATTGCAGAACAGGTAGTCAAATTTGGCGATAATCCTCCAGTGTCAATCAAATTTGGAATGGATAATCAGGCAGTTTATGGACTGTCAGCGACCCAGACCATTTTTGAAGGCCGGGTTTTTTCTGCGATTCGTGCATCTAAGATTTATGATAAAATCACCGAGTCATCATATGAAGTCAGCACCCTATCCGTAGAAGAACAGACAAAAACAGCATTTTATAATACTTTGGTGACCACGAAGGTGGTTGATGTGATGCATTCCTCTTTGGATAGAGCAAAATCCAATTTAGAAAAAACATTACTTATCTATTCAATGGGAAAAGTCTCTGAACTGGATAAAATACGCTCAGAAACAAATGTTGCCCGACTGGAATCTGATCTTATTAGTGCAGAAAAAAACAGTGAGATTGCTATGGATTATTTTAAGAAAACCATCGGTTTTCCTGTATCTGAAAAACTTTTTCTTATTGGGATTCTTCATGATGGAGAAAGTATGGAATTTGAATATGATACACTCGTTGATGTGATGCGGGCAAGTCAGCCTGCCATTACTCAGGCCAGTCAAACAGTTCGGTTAATGAAGGAAAATATATCAGCGGTTCGTTCGGAATTCATGCCCAGCTTATTCCTTTCGGGATCTTACCAATCTTTAAAGACATATGATGATGGCAAATTTCCAGATGAAGATTTCAGGAGCAGTCAGTCGGTGAGTCTAAATTTAAATATACCCATTTTTAAGGGATTCGGCTCTAGTGCAAGACTGCAAAAAGCAAAAGCAGATCACCTTAAATCTCAATATCGTCAGTATGATTTACTGGATAATATGCAGTTAGAATTAAAAAGTATCATGCTCAGTATTAAAACCCTGGATAAGAAATTGATATTAGGTGAAAAAGAACTTGAACTTGCCCTGAAGGGCCGGGAAACAGCTGAGGCACTTCTGGAATCAGGCCGTATCAGTCAGCTTGATATGGAGGATGCGGAACTAGCACTTCTACAAGCTGAACTGGGTTTGCTGCAATACAAGTTGGAATATCAAACCTCAAGGGCTGCACTTTACCGATTAATAGGACGAAAGGACTTGAATGATGAGAACAACAATTAAGTTACTAATTATAGTGGGAGCGCTCTTTTTGATGTCTTCCTGTAATCAGAAAAGTGAAGAGGCAGATATGCAGGAAAAAAAAATGCGAATCCCAGTTATGGTTGATGTCATAAATACTCAGGAATATGAAATAATTGTTACAGGTATTGGAAAAATCGATTCCAGACAGCGTGCAGTCATAATCTTTGAATCGCAAGGCCAGCTGGAAAAAATATACAAAAATGTAGGAGATGAAATCTCTAAGGGAGATGTGATTGCTGAAATCAATTCGACTACCTACAACAGTGCATTCCAGTTGGCAGAGGCATCCTTTAAGAAAGCAGAATCTGACTTGGAAGATGCCCGTACCCTCCTAAATAAGAATGCCATATCAGACGATGAATTTAATCAGCTACATTTGTCATTTATTTCTACAAAATCAAATTATACTCAAGCAATGGAAAGGTATGCAAAATGTTCTCTCACAGCACCTTTTGATGGTACTATTGTAGATATGAATCTAAATCCGGGTGAATATATAGCTCCCATTCAGACAGTACTTCCTCCTGTTACTCTGGCAGATATGGATAATCTGATTATTGAAGTTTCTATATCTGAAAAAGATATATCAAAAATACAGGTGGGGCAGGATGTGCTTGTCCATGTAAAAGCATTTGAGGGTATCCCCTTTGATGGCAAGGTATCACTGGTGGGGCTCATGGCAAGTCAGGGATCCAATAGTTTTAAGGTTGAGATAAGTCTAATGAATATCGACCGTCAACTGAAGCTTGGTATGATTGTCAATGTATCTATCACTGTAAAACGCTTGAATGAGGCATTGGTTATTCCACGAAAATATATTTTGGAGGACAGTAATGGAAATTTTGTGTTTATTAGTGAAAATGAAAAGGCTATAAAAAAACGTATCGTTATAGAAGATTCTCGAAGAGATTTTATCATGATTACAGGTGAATTGGAACCGGGAGATTCACTCATTACCCAGGGTTATCGAAAAATATCAGTTAATAGTCTCCTCAAGGTTGTAAATTGAAACTGACAGAAAAAGCAATTGAACAACCCATACTAGTACTCCTTCTAGGGTTATTTATATTGATTCTGGGTATCGCCGCATCAATTACTTTACCACTTGAGGCTGTTCCAGAAATTGAAGTCCCTTATGCCATGGTGGTTACCAGTTATCGGGGTGCCGCTCCTGAGGAGATAGAATCTAAAATCATAAAGCCCATCGAAGAAACACTGACAGAGTTGGAAGGTTTGGAGATTGTTCGAACTTTCGCACTTCAGGGTATGGCATTTTGCTGGGTACAGTTTTTACCAGATTCAGATACGGAAAGAAGTATAGACGATCTCCGGGAAAAGATATCTGAAGCAGAAAAAGAGTTTCCTGATGAAGTAGAAACGCCCATTGTGAGAGAAATGGATTTTTCCGAACTTCCGATATTGATTTTAAATCTATTTGGTGATTTCGATACCTTCGAACTCAATCAGTATGCCGAACGGTTAGAAGATGAGCTTGAAAGAATACCTGGTATTAATGATGTAAATATATTTGGTGGTATTGAGAGAGAGATTAAGGTTTTGGTGGATCCGGATAAACTTGAAGCCATTGGTATTCCAGTGACACATATTCTAAGAATTATTCAGCAAAATAATCTTAATATGCCTGGGGGAAATATAACCTTGGATGGTCAGGATCTCCTTATTCGTACAAAGGGAAAATTTACTCATATAGATCAACTAGAGAATGTGATTGTTTTTTCCTCCCCCTCTGGTGGAGTTATACATCTGCGTGATCTTGCTCGGATTGTTGATCATTATGAAGATCCCCAAACTTATTCACGGTATAATCAGCAAAATGCTATCACTCTTCTTATCAGTAAACGGTATGGTGAAAATATTCTGGATGTTACTTATAATATTGAAGAAAAAGTGACAGAATTAATTGCTGATTATCCTACAGGGCTACATTTTGAATATTCGGCAAGGCATGCTACTGATATTGAGCGTCAAAATTCCCAGTTGAATCAAAATGCCATGTGGGGAGGAATATTTGTTATTCTCACCTTATATTTTGGTATAGGATTTCGGAATTCTCTAATTGTTGCTTTTGCTATTCCATTTTCTATTTTCACGGCATTTCTTCTAATGCATATTTTTGGTTTATCCCAAACTGGGATCGCTATGTTTGCCATGATAATGGTTATGGGAATTGTTGTAGATGGTGCTATCATTGTAGCTGAGTCTACATATCGTCGAATTGAAGATGGGATGGATCGAATGAAAGCTTCTAAAGAAGCAATTGGGAAAGTTGGAGGCCCAATTCTCACTGCTGTATTGACTTCCATGGCGGCATTTGCTCCATTGATGTATATGAGTGGAATTATGGGACAATTTCTCAGTGTGATACCCAAAGTTGTAATTTTTTCCCTTGTGGGCGCTGCTATTGCAGATCACATTTTAATTCCGGTACTTACTTCTCGGTTGATGACGTCATCAAAAAATACAGGTCATCTCAGTGGAAACTGGTTTGGTATGCGTATCTACAGTAAAATGATTGTCTGGGCAATGTATAATCGGGGTAAAACCATATCACTTGCATTAATATCTTTTATAATAGGCTTAATGGTTGTTGGTATCTCAAGTTATTCAGATATGAAACTGATCAAAATTCAGGCATTTCCCAAAGTTCCAAAGCCAAGAATTATTATAGATATTACAACACCGCCTGGCAGTGCTTTAGATTTTACAGATTCTATTACCCGAAATGTGGAAAGTGTTCTTTCTGATTATCCAGAAGTAGAGACCTATGTAACCACAGTAGGTGAAACAGGTGTTCAGAACATTCGACTGGGCCAGGGTGGGTCCACTGGCAGTGAAGTATCACAAATCAATGTAGATCTCGTTCATAAAACAGATAGAAAAAAATCAGTTGAAGATATTGTTGATAAATTAAATGGGGAATTCGCTTACCGCTGGCCAGGAGTAGAAATCCAGATTGATATGATCCATGAAGGCCCTCCCGTATCAGATAATCTGGTTTTAAATGTACAAGGTGATAATTTGGAAGATCTGCGCATGTTATCAGATGAGATCAAGGTGAAAATAGAAAAAATTCCCGGAACCAGGAATGTGACAACGAGCCTCGGGAAGACTAGAAATGAAATACAGATAAATGTGGATTATGACCGTGCCACACTTATGGGGATTTCAGCTGGAACGATCTCTTCCACTGTTGCAGCGGCTATGTATGGAATCGAAGCTACTCAGTTTACGGATGGATTAGAGGAAGTTCCGGTTACTCTGAAATTGGATATTAAGGATGATGAGACTATAGATAAACTGAATCATTTACAAATAAATGGTATGAATGGAAGCTCTGTTTCACTTGGTGATGTAGTAGATATAAAAATTGCTGCTGGGCAGTCATCTATTTATAGGAAAGAGTTTAAAAGAACAGTATCAGTGAATACCGATATGGATGAACATACAGATGCTTCAGATATAATACGGAAAATGGATGAAAAACTGGAAGATATTTTTATACCGCAAGGGGTCAGTATTGAATATGGTGGAGTGGAGGATGAAGCTACAGAATCTTTCCGCTCTCTGGGAAAATCAATGGCCATTGCTTTTCTTATTATTTTGGTATTACTATCGGCTCAGTTCCGTTCACTTCTTCAGCCACTGATTATTGCCTTTACCATTCCACTTGCGTTTGTAGGGGTAGTGTTTGGCTTGGTGATTACCAGAGTTCCATTTGGAATGATGGCATTTTTTGGTTTAGTGGCTCTTACTGGCGTGGTGGTTAATGATGCAATTGTACTTATCAGCCATATCAATGACTTGCGAATGGAGGGGTTACCATTTACAGATGCTATTATTCAAGGAGGGAAAAATCGACTACGTCCTATCATTTTGACTACTGTAACCACCATTGCAGGCATGATACCCCTTACCCTTGATTTTGTTGGAGGCGCTGAGTATTGGCGCCCACTAGCTGTTAGCATTATATTCGGCTTGAGCATGGCTACACTTTTAACATTAATTATTATTCCTGTTTTATATTCTTTTTTTGTTCGGGAAAAACAACCCACCTCTCCAACTCTTCCTTCCTAACCCAGTTAAATAATCCAACGCTCACTTTGATGGATGTTTGTAAATTTTAATACGTTAATCAATAATTATAAATTGTAATGAATTACGGAAATTAATAGGTACAGGTGTGAAAGTTGCTATATTTGGTAGTACAGGCTTTGTGGGAAGTTATATTGTAAGCAAGCTGCTCAGTCAGGATTTCATCCCCAGAGTTCTGATTAGAAAAGGTTCAGAATCAAAAATAACTTCTGGAAGTGAAGTGACATATGGAGATATTCAAGATAGAAATTCCATTTTAGAAACTATGGATGGAACAGAGGCAGTTGTATACAATATTGGTATAATTCGACAATTCCCTCATAAAAATCTTACATTTAAAGAATTGCATGTTAATGGAGTAAATCGCTGCATAGAATTAGCTAAAAGTATTGGTGTGAAACAGTTTATTCTAATGAGTGCAAACGGGGTAAAACCAGATGGTACTGAATATCAACGTAGCAAATGGGAAGCCGATAGAATCCTAAAAAAATCAGGATTAAAATGGACTATTTTTCGACCTTCGCTCATATTTGGTGATCCATGCGGACAAGGGAGACCAGAGTTCTGCACCCAGATAAGAGACGATATGCTGAGTTTACCAGTTCCTGCACCATTATTTTATGAAGGCCTATTCTCCTTTAATGCTGGATTATTCTCTATGTCGCCTATACATGTAGATAATGTCGCAGAATTTTTTGTAAAAGCTATTGCTCAAGAAAGTTGCAACGGAAAAATTTATAATTTGGGTGGCCCTGAATCACTAACATGGAAAGAAATTATACACCAAATTGCCTTGGCAAGTAAGAAACGTACATGGAAAATGCCTGTGCCTGTGTTTGCAGTAAAAATAGCAGCAAAAATGTTAGATCGATTTGAATGGTTTCCAGTAACTCGGGATCAACTTATTATGCTTCTGGAAGGGAATGTAGTAAGTGACCATTATTTTGATGAATTTTCCATTACACCCAGAAAATTTATCAAGGATAATTTGGGATATTTAGGGCAACCAACCAAACCTCCAGCTCTTCCTTCCTAACCCAGTTCGCATATATCTCAGTAGTAAATAATTAAGCGCTCATTTTGATGGATGTTTGTAAATTATAAGCTCACAATTATAAGGAGCATCAATGACAATTGTCCATCCATTAATAGGGATGGTAGCCTTAACGCTACTAGTCACAATACGGCTTTTATATTTTGCTATCAATTCAACCTTAACGGGTAAAGTACATATCAAACAATTCAGAATATATGAGGGGGAATTCCCAGCAAACTTCCAGTCCGCAAGACAGCATTATAAAAATATGTTCGAGATGCCGATACTATTCTATATTTTATGTATCTTGCTCATAATTAACAATAATTATTCTCAATTTGATGTGATATTAGCGTGGGGATTTGTTTTTTTTAGAGTATTACATAGTTTGGCAAGAATTCCAAATAGAGATGTAAACTTACGTTTTGGTCTTTTTGCAGGAAGTTTTATTATGTTAGTTATTGGGTGGATTAAATTTTCGTTTAATTATTTTTGCAGTTAATAAATATCTAAAGCCCACCTCTCCAATTCTTCCTTCCTAACCCAGTTCGCATATATTCATAAAAAATAAAACAAAAAATATGAAATTTTGTTAATAAATTTATCTGTGAAAAATTTACTAATTATCTGTAATGTAATATTTTTATTAGTTGGAAATGTACTATTTTCAAATATTCATTATTTAAATGAGCATAATCATGAAAATCATGCAAATTATGAATGTGAAGAATGTATAATTATTGAAAATAGTACTAATTATTTTACAGATTTTGACGAAGAAAAATTTCTAAAAAACAAAACCTTTCAATTTGTACTTGAATATTTTAGTGCCATTGACCTCAGTAGTGCTAAAATATATCTTTCCAGAGCTCCACCCATCTCCTAATAAATTTCAATCAAGATTACTTTTTTATTAGTCGAAATTTAATCGACTAGTTATTGCTGTTAATTTATTATATGAGGATATTTTACTATAATGAAAATTATAATTAAACATTTATATTTTTTACTGTTTTTAGGTTTACTACCTACAGGCTGTTATGATGGTTTATCATCAGATGAGGAGCACGCTACAGCAGAAGGTTTTGTTTTAGAAGATGAAAGTGGTAATAAGGTTTACAGACAGTTTAAAGGTGCTTCATCAGATACGATTACCACCATTGTTGGAGAAACACTTGAACTTTCAGTCCATTTTCTTGATGATGACGGCAATGAAATTGAACATGAGGAAGATGAAGATGAGGGTCATGACGACCATGATGATCAAGCAGATGAAGAAGATGGATTAAGGATTTCTGAAAATGATACTGCTATCGCAAAAATCGAAGTTGAAGAAGAGGAAGAAGAACATCATGAAATGGGAATTCACATCATTGGAGTAAGTGAAGGTTCTACCAGTTTTAAATTAGAGTTGATGCATGGAGACCATGCTGACTTTACTCCTACAAAAAATGTACCTATTACTGTAAATGCACAAAATTAAAAGACATCAACTTTTAATTATTGTTGTTATATGTCTGGGGTATTCATTACCTCAGACATATAGCATTTCAGGGAAAGTTTTAAATTCTGAAACAAAAATACCCGTATACAATGTTAATATTTTCATTAGAGATACCAATATTGGAACCACAACTAATGCGGAAGGATATTTTCATTTAATATGGAATGAACAAGTAGGAGGCAGTAGCGAATTAAATATTAAAATGATGGGGTATAAAGAATTAACTATACAACTGGATGTATCAAAAAGTAAAATTAATTTAGGTGACATATTGATAACAACCCAATCATTAGAATTAGAATCGATTCATATCCATTCTCATAAACATAAATCACGTCAAACATCTGATATTTTATTAAGCGGGCAAAAATTAAACGATAATCTTAGCGGCAATATAGCTACAACATTATCTAACCAGTCTAATATTGGAGTTAATTCATTTGGTATAGCAGTATCAAAACCTGTGATGAGGGGATATATGGGAGATAGATTATTACTTACAAAGGATGGTACAGAGACAGGAGATTTATCTCAATCATCTATTGACCATGTAATAACTTTAGATATGACTGAAGTGAGCGAAATAGAAATCATAAGAGGGCCTAAGTCTTTATTATATGGTCCCAATGCGATAGGAGGGGTTATAAATACCAGTATGATTGGAAACCCCAAAGTAAAAGTACAAAAATTCCATACAAAATTCGTAATGGGAGGAGAAACATTTAATAAAGGGATTTATGGAAACGCAATATTTTACATACCTATGAAGAAAAATCAGCTGAATATTATGATTAATAATAGAAATACACAGAATCAAACCAGCCCCATTGGTGAATTGGACAACACATATTCTAGAACATCAAATTATAAATTAGGATTCACGAAATACAATAAAGATAGTTATATCAATTTTACTATTGAAAATCAAAATATGGATTATGGAATTCCGCCAAGTACAGAAGGGCACATAAATGGGGTCGATATAGGACTGGAAAAATTTACATTCCAATCTAATTATCATCGAGATATTTCATTGTATACATTTAATCAATTTGATATAAAATATAATCTAATTGATTATGGCCATAAAGAGTTTGAACGGGAAAATGTATTAGGGGTGGCTCTTAATAAAAGAACGAACAGTGTAAAAATTGAAGTGCAATCATTACATTCAATAATAGGTTCTGAATTAGATTATAAACAATTCTCATCAGGTGGTTTTTATCTGACTCCAAATACTAATGAATTAGATTTATCACTATATGGTTTTAATGAAACAGAATTTAGTAGTTTCAACATATTAATCTCTTCCAGGCTTAATTATCTATCAATTAACCCAAATCAATATAATTATGATAATATAGAGAGCCAACAAATAATAAATAGAAACTTCATTTATTTCTCTTCATCTTTGGGATTTAATAAAATAATGAATGATTTTGAAATTAATACCTGGATAATGAATACAATGAGGGCGCCAAGGGTAGAAGAACTATATTCAGATGGTCCTCATCTTGGTGCATATTCTTATGAAATTGGGGAACCAAATTTAGATGTAGAAAAAATATATGGAATCGAATCTTCAATTGCTTATAATGCTTATCCACTTACAACATCAATTACCACCTTTTATAATTATAGCCCTTATTATCATCAAATGAGTAAAATGGGAGAATGTGATGGAGAATTTGTGGATGGAGAGGACCATCCATGTGCAGGTACTGATTTTATTGAATGGGGCTCTGGTCCCATTGGATGGTTATATAAATATCAGACTGAAGGCGTTAAATCAACAATTAAAGGTATAGAATTAAGTTTAGGATATAGTTATAAGAATTATAAAATGGTTTATGATTTTTCCTTAGTTAGAGGCGATGACTTAACAAGTGGATTACCTCTTTCATATATAAATCCTGATAAACAAATAATGATATTTGAATATGAGAAAGAATTCATGAATTATAATATAAGATTATCTAAAATACATGCTCAAAATAGACTGGGTGAATTTGAAAGCTATACTCCCTCATCTTTTTTAGTTGATTTTATATTAAGTTATGGTAGGAAGAATCAAAATATTACCATTCAGTTCAATAATATTTTCAATGAAGAATATTATAATCATTTATCAAAAATAAAATCAATTATGCCTGAAGCAGGTAGAAATATATTGATTAACTATAAATTATTTTTTAGTATAAGAAATAATGTTAACTAAACCATCTTATTGGGGGAGCAGATTCTAAACCCACCTCTCCAATTCTTCCTTCCTAACCCAGTTAGCATATATTTCAGGTTCAAATCCCCCCACCTCAGCATTTAATTAGAAAGCCTATAGATTTTTAGGTTTAATAGTTAAAATAATTATTTGATAATGTAGAGTATATGCTCTAATATATTAGAGTAAATACTCAATAAATAGCATATTATATGAAAACTAAAGACAAAATCATTGCAACAGCAATTAATCTCTTTAATCTCCACGGAACAAAAGCGATTTCTACTAATCATATTGCAAAAGAAATGGGCATCAGCCCTGGAAATTTGTACTATCATTTTAGAAGTAAAAATGATATCATACGGTCTATTTCAGACAATTTCAGTAATGAACTGGGATCTGTTTTCAAGATTCAATTAGATACTATTTCAGATTTCAGCAGTAACCTCACATCCCTGTTTAATCGTTTTTTTAAAATTCAGCAATCGTATCAGTTCTTATTTCTTGAAGGCGTTCATCTAACAAGGCAGGATAGTAGACTATTAGATAATTACACAAATCTGAGAAACTTGATTAAAAAAGGCTATCATGAACTCTTATCCAATCTGGTTAAAATTAAAATAATGAAAAAACAGTCTTTAAATATTATCGATGATTTACTGGATGCACAGTGGATTATTATGTGGTACTGGATAAATCATACCATTCTGGATAGAAATACATATGATGATTTTCAGATTAAGAAAGGTATCAAGCTATCTTTTTCGATTATCAAGCCTCAACTGACTTCCATTGGAAAAGTAGCATTTGACAGAACATTGCAAACATTATAAATAATATAGGAGAGAATAAAATGATGAAATATTTAAGATACTACATTACACCCATCCTAGCGCCAACGGTAATAATCGGGATATTCCTTGGCGGCCACTGGATGTGGCTGGGACTTGTTGTTCTATTTATTGTGGTAATCGGGGGAGATGCAGTCCTGGGCGAAGATACCTCTCGCTCTGAATACAACCATCCCTGGCTCATTGAGCTTCCCCTGCATCTGGCTCTGCCCATTATTGTACTCATCCTTTTGACGTTTGCATGGTCAACCGGAAGTGCAGGTGAGGATTTCCTTGGCATTTCAAAATTATTGTCAGGATTCTTTGCTTATGATTTTCTGGTAGCAAGAGATGGCAATATATGGTCTGATTATATAGGGGCTGTGCTGGGTGTGGGTTTTATGGTTGCAGGCTATGGTACCAATGTAGGTCATGAACTGACCCATCGCATAAAAGACAGAATTGCTATGCTGGAAGGTAGGTGGCTTCTTTCAGCAAGCTGTAATGCGGATTTTGCCATTGAACATGTGTACGGCCATCATGTAACTGTGGGTTCGGACGAAGATCCAGCAACAGCTAGAAAAGGAGAAAATGTATACACATTTGCTGTACGGTCAACAATATTTGGGCATATCAGCGCATGGAAGCATGAACTCAGTAGACTTCGGAAAAAAGAATTTAGCCCGTTTTCCATAAGGAACAGGATGATCACCGGATATATCATGTCAATACTGTGGTGTGTGGTATTTTATATTGCTGGGGGTACTTTTGGCCTGATACTTTTTTTGTGCCAGGCAGCTTTTGCAAAATTCATCCTTGAGGTTGTGAACTATATGGAACATTATGGCCTTAGCCGAAGCGAAGGGCAGCCCGTTGGCCCTGAACATTCCTGGAATACCAACCATAGAATGAGCAGTATGGTGCTGTTTTCATTGACCCGTCATTCTGCCCACCATGAAAAGCCAATGGTTAAATTCTGGAAATTGGATCCCTATGCCGATGCGCCCCAAATGCCCTATGGCTATCTTACTACCTTGGTTATTTGCCTCATCCCGCCCCTATGGTATAGTATTATCAACCCGAGTTTAAGTGAGTGGGAGTCACAGTATTCAACGGCATAAGTTTCATGGCTAGTAGTAAATCTGGTGTATATCAGCTTCGAATTAGTGTGGGTAAAACCTGTTCCATTCTTATAGCTTTTCATAGAAATGAAGAATAAAGGGAAATATATTATTATTTGCCTGATTCTTGGCATATTTCTGTTTATCATTAATACACTGAATGATGCTGGT
>Ga0208521_1000821_pt1 | contig 17654 bp, 7 predicted proteins | sample ETNtaG_24_FD_185754 | JGI IMG/M metagenome (GOLD analysis project Ga0208521, IMG submission 185754) | Marine microbial and viral communities from oxygen minimum zone, Eastern Pacific Ocean - ETNP201306SV47 (SPAdes) (version 2) | ecosystem: Environmental > Aquatic > Marine > Oceanic ... | reverse complement strand
CGGCCAGCGAGAACTCCAAGTCGTCCTCGTCCTCATCGAAGTAGGCTATGCGCGTCATTCCATCGCCGTCCACGGCGATTTGCGTGCCTTGTCCCGCTGACCCAGCGTCCTGAGTGGTCAGCGTCCACGACGAACCGTCCCACACCGCCAGCCTCAGGCTGGCCGCAGCGGAGTCGTGATAGGCGATGCGCGCCCTGTTGTCTGCGTCCAAGGCGATCGAGGTGTATCCGCCAACCGTGCCGCTGGAATCCACCGTGGAGAGGGTCCACGACGTACCGTTGTGGTAGGCGTAGCGCAGGTAGTCGCTAGTCGAATCAAGGTACGAGATGTGTGGATTACCACTATCGTCGAGTGCGAGCGCGGAGTAGGCCCCGACAATCGTCGACACATCGTCCACCGTCGTGACACTCCAAGTCGCCCCGTTCTGGGCGGCGTACTGCAGCGAGCCCGCAGTGTCTGAGCCGTTGTAGTAGCTCAGGTGAATGTTGCCCGATGCATCCACTGCCGAGCCCAAATGGTAGTTGTGCGAGCCGACCTGACCGATTGTCGAGGAACGAGCTACCCCGTTGCGGATTACGAGGGATTTGACGTCATACGCGCTATAGTTTTCGTAGGCAATGTGCACCTGGTCGTATTGGTCGATGGCGATGATAGGGTACCTTCCTACGTTGTTCGTTTGATCTAGGGTACTTTTCATCCACGAGGAACCTTCGAGCCTCGCGTATTCTAGGTCCCAGCTGCTCCTGTCGTGGTACGCAATGTGCGGGCTGTCGCTGCTGTCGACTGCAATTGAGAGCGACGTCGCCATGTAACTGGAACTGGTGTCTATGTTTGTGGTCTCTGTCCACGTGGCATCGCCGTTGGCCCTGTAGGCGTAGTGCAGGTCCCTTCCATCGAAATCGTAGAATGCGACGTGGAGTCCGTCCGAGGAGTCGATGGCTAGAGAAATGCCGTCCTCGCCCCCTGTTGTGTACATCCCTCCATTGCTATCCACCGATGTGGTGGACCAGGTCCCGTCGGCCTTTATGGCGATGTAGACATCGTTGAAGTAGTCCTCGAAGTATGTTATGTGGGGTGAATCCGTGCTGTTCAGCTTGATTTGATTGCTCCATCCCGTCCAAGAGTAACTGCTCCAACTACTCCTTCCGGAGGTCTTCACGTCCTCTGTCACCCATGCTGCCCCGCTGTAGGAGGCGTACCTGAGGTTGTACGAACTCCCCGTTCCGTTGTAGACCTGGTAGGAGATGTGCGCGCTGTCGCCGGTGTCCAGCGCGATCGAGGTGTCGTATGCGTAGGTCGGCTGGCCATCCACGGTAGCGATGTCCCATTCGGTGCCGTTGTGATGCGCGAGCATTACGTCGTTGTCGGAAATGTATGAGATGTGCGGCCTGTCATTGGTATCAATCACTATCGATGGGTAGGTCCCCGTGCTACCGGTGTTGTCCACCTCCTCGGTCTGCCATGAGCCTCCTTCGTTGCTCGCGTACATCAGGCTGGACGCGCTCGCGTTGTAGTACGCTATGTGCTGGTTTCCACTGCTGTCCAATGTCATCGATATGCCGTACGACCCGACGTTATGGGATGCTCCGTCGACTAGCGTTGCGACTACGTCCTCGGCATGCTGCACGAGGTGCTCGAGCGTCCCGCTTGTAGCGTTGACGTAGGCCATGTTCAGAGTACTGCCGTCTAGGTGAACGAAGGATCCCGGAGAGCTCGCCGAGAGGTCTCCGGTGCTTGCCAGTGCGTCCGTTCCCCATGTCACGCCTGTGTAGACCACCGCGTGGCGAAGGTCGGAATTGCCGAAGTCCCTGTATGCCATGTATGCCGTGCCATCGGAGTCCAAGTCGATCGAAACGTACTGTCCGACGTTCCCGAGGGCCTGCGTGTCGACCTTCACCCATCCGTCGGAGTTGTTGTACGCGAGCATCGCATCGTCGTTCGTGTCGTCCCAGTAGGCGATCCTCGGCCTGTCAAGTATGTCGAGGGTAAGTCCGATGTAGCCGTTAACGGAGTCGATGCTCTCGATATTTTGAATCGACCAAGAGCTGCCGTCGTGCGTGGCGTACCTCAGGTCCGCGCCAGAGTCGTACTCGTAGGCGATTCGGGGCCGGTCGTTGCTGTCGATTGCGATGGAGGTCCAGCTTCCCACGTTGTTGGTGCTATCTACGGTCTCGATAGCCCATGCCGCCCCGTTCCACACTGCTAGCTGCAGGTCGTCCGAACTCTCGTTCCTATAGGAGATCAGGGGGTAGCCGTTGCTGTCCAGGGCTATCGAGTTGTACCTTCCGTTGTCGTTGCTGTCGTCCGTGGTGACAGTTTCATCGACCCACGAGGTTCCGTTGTAGTGGGTGTAACGCAGCGTGTCGTTCACGTGATCGTAGTATGAGATGTGAGGGAGATCGCTGCTGTCAAGGTCCAGTGAGGTGTGAAGTACGGGGTTGTTGAAATCCATGAAGGATTGCAGGGTCTCAATGCTCCAGGACGCGCCATCGTGGTAGGCATACTTGACCCACGAGTCATCTGTGCCGGGTGTGGACCAACCCGTGAAACTGATGTGCAGATTGCCCGATGAGTCGATCTCCAGATCGTTTAGGGAGTAGCCGACGTACGTGGTGCTCGAGTCGATGACCTCGGGCTCGGACCACTCCGTTCCGTTGAAGTAAGTGTACATGAGATCCTTCGAGCCATGGTCATAGTAGGTCACGTGACTGTATCCGTCGTCATCCACGGCTATGCTGGTGTAGAATGGGTTGTCGTCGGCGTACGCCAGCGTGCTATTCGCGTTTGCGAGCTCCCTTGTGTGGGATATGACGCCATTGGTAGAATCGTAGGAGGCTATGTGTACGGACCCGTCCGAGTCGAGTGTCACTGACGGATTGTTACCCACGTCGTCAGCGTCCGAGAATACCGATTCAGTAGTCCACGTCGAGCCGTCGTATCGGGCGTAGGACAGGTCCGTGTTAGTCGCGTCGTAATATGCGATTATCCAGTTGCCCTCACTATCCTCGGTGAGCGCAGGGTGCCGCCCCACGTCTCCCATTGAGGCTATCGTGCTCACCGTAGGGTCGACGTAGGTGGTCTGCGATGAGCTGCCCCAGCACAGTGCTTCGGTGCTTTGCATCAACGCGCAGGTGACATCGTCCCCGGCGTTGATGCCACGCACCGTGCTGCCCGTCCAGTTCGAAGAGACTAGGCTGCTCGACCCGGACAGGTTCACCGACCGTGGCTCGTAGGAATCCATCTCGAGGAAGGATGCGTTGCCCAGAATGTTCCCGTATGACCCGCCGTTATGGCCCCAGCAGTGGACATTACGGCCAGTCAGCAGTGCGCAGCTGTGGCGCGCCCCCAGAGCAAGCTGCGTGACGCCGCCCGCCTTGCTCCATTTCGCCAGCGCCGGGGTAGTCTTGTCAGAGACGGACCCGTAACCCAGGTTCGTGACGTTGATGTCATCGATCATTAGGTAAACTCTGTAGCCGTAAATCTCGAACTTGAGGGAGACTTGGGCTGAGTCGGTGAACGAGTCAGGCACTGTCATGCTGACGGTCTGCCAGTCCGACCAGCTGCTGCTGCTGTAGGTGGCGTTGGAATAGACCTGCTGAATCAGATCGCCATTTGCGTAGACCTTCAGCCACTCATTGGTGTACCCGTTGTCCCCGAAGTACATGCCCCTCATGTTGAACGAAATCGAATCGCCGGATGACAGATTGAACTTCTCCCCGGAGTAGATGTTGTTGTTTCTCCAGCTTGAGTAGTAGGTCCTCTCGATGTGCGAGTATCCTTGCGCAGGGCCTTTGAGATAGCTGGAGTCAGAAGACGTCCAACCTCTCCCGTCAGTTGAGAACCCCTCGTAGTCAACGACCGTCAGGCTAGGATTGAGGATTTTCCCTAGTCTCTCGTCGTCGCTCTCTCCCCAGCAGTACAGGTTTGAGTCAGTCCCAGTCATGCAGTTGTGGTTCGCTCCCACAGCGAACTGGCTCACGCGTACCTCTGAAGGCAGCGTGGTGTGGCCAGGGGCCTCGTAGGCAGAGGTGGTCCCCCGACCCAGTTGGCCCGCGGCGTTGCGTCCCCAACAGGCAAGCGTACCGTCCAGGCCGGTGGCGCAAGCATGGGCCGAGCCAGCGTCGACTGCCCCGGCCTCGAAGCCGGCCGGCAGGTCGACGAGCACCGCGTAGGTGCTGCTCGACCCCGCTCCGCTATTGCCCAGTTGCCCCTCTGAGTTGTCGCCCCAGCAGGCCACGCTGTAGTTAGAGAGGACGGCGCATCCGAACTTCTCCCCCAGGCTCAGAGCGTCAGACTCCCCCGAGAGCGCTTGGCCGTCGTCCCAGTCGTCGAACTGGTCGCAGAATCCGTCACCGTCCGCGTCCACGGGCGTGCTGGTCGGATCACGATAGTCCGTGCCACAGCGAGCCTCGTCCTGGCGCGTCCAGCCGTCGCCGTCGATATCGCTCAGCAGCCCCGACGTAGTCATGCCCTTCTGGCGTAGCATGCGCAGTGAGTTGGCGGTCTCCGGGTAGTAGACGAAGCCCCACATCTGCCCGAGCTCGGTCAGTTCCACGCCCACCCAGTCGGCGCCCCCTAGGTCTGCCTGCTCGGTGTACACCCACTCCCCTCCGGTCTTGTGCAGGGTGTGGACTCCTCCTGAGGTGCTGGCCATAATCACCACCGAGAGGTCCGGGCCTACTGCGATGTCGACCACGCCGGTGTCGTAGGACGCCAGCATCTCCTCTGTCGACCACGAACTCGCATCGGTGCAGCTTGAGGGGCACGAGGAGTAGTGCAGTCCGCTCGTGAGGTTGTCGTGCACCACGTGCACAGAGCCATCCAGTCCGATGTCGACTGCCAGTGACGCGTTGGTCGTCGAGACATCGCCCAGGCTGCTTATGGTGACCTGCTGCCAGTTGCCGAAAGTGCCGCAGGTGTCAGAGCAGGATGACAGCTCGACTTCGTGGTCCCCAGCGGTGGAGTCTACGTAGGCTATCCACATGGTGCCATCGAAGCCGATGTCCGAGTCCAGACCATACCCCCCTGAGGTGACGGCAATTGTGCCAACCTCCGACCAACTCGTGGGATCCGAGCAGTTGCTCTCCGCCGTGCATCTGGCGATGGAGACGTCCGACTCATCTAGTGTGAAGAGGTAGAGGTCACCTTCGCCATCTATCTCGATATCGACGGCAGTTCCAGCCCAGGAGGCACCTAGCCCCGCATCTACCCAATCCCCGTCTATCTTGGTGTAGTAGTGCGGCTCTGCGTCTAGCATTACTGCGATGTGTGGTATTTCGTCCGAGTCGAAGGTGAGGGCGACGTCGTGGACGTCGACTGCGAGTTCATCGATGTACTCCAAGGCCCACTTCCCCGACCTGTAGACGCCGAACTTAGGGGCCTGATTGACATCGTCGACGTAGATTATCCCGGCGCATGAATCCGATGTCAGGGTCGTTGACGTCTTGTTGCCCACGCGACTCGACACACTATCCAGGGAGGAGGCATCGAGTGGGGCACCTTCAGCCTCGGAGTCGCAAGGCTGGTCGAGGGTCGGCTCTGGCATGAACAGCTGAACGAAGGCCAGATCGTCCCCCATCTCTCCTGATTCGTCTCCTGTTGCGCCCGTCTTCTCGAGTCCGGTCCGTCCGTCCTCGCCGGATCCCCAGCACTTCACCATGCTCGTGTTCGACAGGGCGCAGGCGAAGGAATCCCCGACCTCGATGGCAGTGGGATGGATGTTGCTGCCAAAGGAGAGTGGAAGGAGAAAATCCCCCATTTGGTACTGGCCATCTCCCACTGTCTTCCCGTTTCCGGTTCCCAGCTGCCCGAAGTTCCCTAACCCCCAGCACTTGATGAAGTCATTAGTAGTGTTAGATGGGTCCTCCATAATAGCGCATGAGGTACCATCTCCAATATCCACTGCAACAACGTTCAGGTCGTCTCCGAGGGCCACTATGTTGAGGCTGTCGCCCACCTCCCCCGGTTCATCGCCCTCGTCCGACGTTCCTTCATTTCCGAGCCTCCCATCTGCCCCGCTGCCCCAGCAAGCGAGACTTGAGTCATCGAGGATAGCGCAAGTCATATCCTCGCCCCCCGCGATGGCCGTGGCCGTCCTGTCCGTGGGAAGATTGACGAGACCCAGGTTTTCACCCATCTCCCCTGCATCATCGCCGATGTCGTCTGTGCTGCCGATCCCAAGCTGGCCGTGGTCGTTGTGCCCCCAGCACGATATATTGCCGTCATCCCACAGAACACAGGTATGCGAGTCTCCGAGAGCAATCTGGGCCAAGCCTTCGCCTCTGTCGGGCAGGTCGACGTGCGGCAGCGCCCCGCTCAAAAGGTCCGCGGCAGTATCGCCTATCGTGTCGGTGGAGTTCAGTCCTAGTTGGCCGTATCCGTTCTGGCCCCAGCAGACTAGGGAGTCAGAGGTGCCGTCGTTCACTATGGCACAGGCGTGGTTCTCCCCAGCTGCTATGGCAGTGGCATTCCAGTAGCCCAGTACGACTTCCTCGACGTTGTCGCCCATCTCGAGATACCCATCACCTTTGGCACCGGTTCCCGAGGCCCCGGCACTGCTGCCGAGTTGCTCGTTCTCCCCCCAGCATTTCACCGAGGCGCCACTGAGCAGGGCACAGGTGAAGTCCATGCCTAGCGCAACGTCGCTGAAGGTAAGACCCGAGCCGACGTCTGTGAAGCTCAGGTAGCGCCCCATCTCCTCCTCCTCGTCGCCGTAGTCCTCGTCGTTTTCGTGCCCAGTCTTGCCGCTGACCCCATCACCCCAGCACTTCATCTGGCCCTCAGTGTCGACGACGCATGCGTGCGTCTCTCCGAGGGCTATGGAGACCACTCCCGAATTGTCTGCATCGAAGCGCTGAGGTAGGGCCCGCAACTCCTGCGGGAAGTGGTCGCGAGATGTGAGAATAACGAGTTGGGTGCTCGCCAGCAGGAGGAGAACTAGGGCCAAAGCCCTGATGTGAGACCTCGCTCGCGCTGACATAGCCTGCTAATCGGCTGAAAATTGCCAAATAAGCCTCTCGGTGAATAGCAACCGGTTATTATGGTCGTAACAATTCGGAAGATGTTCGGGAATGTGCTGAATTCTAGCCGCAAGAATGCGCTATGCGTCATGTACGCAAAATCGTCTCGAATCACGAGATTCACTGAATCCCCTATGGCGATGGTCTCAGGAGTTTACCCGAGGCCGACGAGTCTCATTCCGTGAGGATTCTGGCCTGTTCGGCCCAGAGCTGTCGCTTGACTCTGCCTGGGAAGTACTCGATGGCCTCGTTGACGTCATCAGCGATGTCGTCGGTCATCTTGGCCAGTTGATCGAGCGTCGTGATCCCAAGGACGTTGAGCTTGCCCTCGAGGCCGGAATCAATACCGTCGATCTGCTGCAGGTCGTCGCGCTTGCCGTTTGCATGCCCCAGGACATCGAAGTTCACGGTCACGGCCTTGATGCCGATCCTCGCCTTGATGTAGTCGTCGTGACTCATCGTGTCCTCCTTGGCCTTGAGGTCATTGAGCTTCACTTTGACCTCCATTCGCAGCGCCTCGGCCACGCGTTCTGCCTCGGCCTCGGCGAGCTCCCCTCTCTGGCGTGCTTCCTCGAGCTCCTTCGTCCGCTTCTCGGCCTTCTTGCGAACGAGCTCCTTGGCCTCCTCGCGCAGACGTGCCTGCTCCAGGGCCCGTTCCTCGGCGTTGTCCTTGGCCTTGGCCGCTGCCTCCTTCTTGGCCCCCGCATCCTTCCTAGCCTGTTTTTCGGCTGCGATATCCTCCTCGAACTCCTTTCGCGCCTTGGTCTCGGCCTCAGCCCGCTTCAGGGCCTCCTTCAACGCCCTCTCCTCGTCCTTGGCTATATTTTCAGCCTCGATCCGAGTCTGCTTGGCGTCGAGGTACTCCCGCTTGGCGCTCGCTGCTGCCTTCTGCGCGAGAGTGGCTTCGTGCTCAGCCTTCTTGCGCACGTTGGTGTTGCGGCCGAGCAGCTTCTCGGCCTCCTTCCATCGTCCGGTCTCAGCATCGAGGTCCGCCTCGGCCTTCTTTCGATCGATGATCGAATTCTTGGATTGGCGTTCGGCCTCGGCCTTCTGTTTGGACTCGCTCTCAGACTTATTGTTGGTATCAGCAGTCGACTTGAGCATTGTAGAGGTCCGCTTCTCGAGGTCATTGCGGACCCGGGACTCTTCTTCAGTCAGTTTCTCAAAGCCCTTGCGGGCCTTCCTATTGGCTTCGTGCCGTTTCTTAGCCTTCTCGTGCTCGGCCTCGGCCTCGGCTGTTGCCGTCTTCGCGTCCGTGACGCGCTTCTTCTCGTCGTCGAGTTTCCTCTCCGCGTTCTTCTCGCCCTCAGCCTCTTTGTCAGCCTGGGCGATTGTGCGCTCTGCTGTCTGTTGCGCATGTCCCGCCTTCTGCTCGGCCGCCTTGGCCTCCTTGCCAGCTTCGCTCGCTCGCTTCTCTGCCCCGAGTCGTGCCTTGTTGGCTTGTTCGAACTTGGACATAGCCTCCTTGCGCTTTGCCTCTGCGGTGGCGAGCTCCTTCTTCGCCTTCTCCCAAGCAGCGAGGCTTTCATCCGCCCTCTTCAAGGCATCGTCGCGGGCCTCCTCCTGATCCTTCTGGCTCTTCTCGGCCTTCTTGCGGTCCTCGACCCCGCTCTTGGCCTGATCCTCCATCTTCTGCCGAGCGACCTCGGATCTCTTGTGGTCGGCCTCGGCCTTAGTTGCGAGCCTCTTGGCCTCGGTAGCGCGCTTCTCGGCGTCTTTGCGGGGTTTCACGGAAGCCTGCCATTTCTTCTCGGCATCCTTCTTCGCCTTCTCGTTCTCCCTGAACTTGGCGTCCGCAGCCCCCTTCTCCTCTTTGGCTTGGGCTAGTTGTTCATCGGCCTCGGCTTTTGTCCCCTGCTCGTCCTTGAGCCTCCTCGCAAAGTCATTGGCCATCTTGGAAAGGTCCTCGGAATTGGTCCTTGCCGCCTTGATTGCTGCTGTCAGGCCAGAGATCGAACTCTTGAGCTTTGTATTATCAGCCGTGATTTTCTCGAGTTGGGACTTATCTCTCTGATTCGCCTTAGTCTCTTCGGCGAGTGCCTTTTCTGCATCTGCCTTGGCTCTGGTCGTCAACTCCACCTTCGTTTTCAAGTCCGGGGCCGAATCAATCTGTTCTTGGAGTTCGCGACGGATCCTCTCCCCCTCGGCCCTCTGACGCTCCAGACTCCTCTCGGCGGCAGCCTTCGCCTTGGATACTGCTTCGAGCCTGGCCTCGGAGGCCGCCTTCTCGCGGTCCGCCTTCTTCTTGGCGGCCGCCTCTGCCTTCGCCTTGGCCGCTGCCTCCTTCTTGGCCCTCGAGTCCGCGGCCGCCTTCTCGCGGTCCGCCTTCTTCTTGGCGGCCGCCTCTGCCTTCTCCTTGGCCGCTGCCTCCTTTTTCTCCCTCATCAGAGCAGCGGCCTTCTCCCTGTTCTCCTGGGTCCTGGCGGCGGCCTCGGCCTTCTCCTTGGCCGCAGCCTCCTTCTTGGCCCTCGAGTCCGCGGCTGCCTTCTCGCGGTCCGCCTTCTTCTTGGCGGCGGCCTCGGCCTTCGACTCGGCCGCAGCCACCTCCGGTGCCCCCTCCTCGGCCTTGGATTCACCAGTGCCGTCCAGATCGGGCTTCCCGTACTTCTTGTACATCGACTCGACCATCCTGTCCCACTTGCCCTCGTACTTGTCGAGGAGCTTCGGGATGCCTGCGATTTTCTTCGATAGCTCGGGTTCCTCGATGCTCCCCCTGTAGGTCTCCTCGATGATTTTCGAAACCTCGTCCCGACTCAGCCCGCCGGCCATGAAGCCCCTTGTTAGTCCGGATATATTTACAATGCGGAGGGGGCTCACCTTGTCGCTCAGGCTGAGAGAGTCACGAGCACGTCACGTTAAGTGGCGATGACGGGCCTAAGGTCACGGCCTCCGAACTTTCTGGACTTGAGAACGTCTATGACGTAGGATGCCTTCTTCACGTGGATTTCAACGATTGACTCACCCTCCCCGAGGATGATTTCCCCGATGGTAATGTCGGGCACTCTTGCCTCCCTCTGGATCCATTCGGCTAGGGCCATCTTCGAGGCTTCGCCCTTACCGATAGAGAGGCGCACTGGCACCATGCCGAAGCCGTCTGATAACTCGTCCCAGTCATCCTTTCTGCGAATCGCCTCCTTGGCCCCCTCGGGTAACTCAGGAGCATCGACTAGGGGTATCTTCATGCTCCATGTGTTGGCGATCTTGTCGAGCATCCCCCGCTCCCCCCGGGTCACGAAGCTCCAGGCCTGACCGCTGCGCCCCATCCTTCCGGTCCTCCCGATTCTGTGTACGTAGCTCTCGGTCTCATCTGGTAGGTCGTAGTTGACGACATGGGTGATGCCTTCGACGTCGAGGCCGCGTGCGGCGACGTCTGTTGCGATGAGTACGCTTGTCCCGCCTTCGCGGAAGCCTTTCAGAATCCGCTCCCTCTTGTTCTGCGCCATGTCGCCGTGCAGGGCCGATGAACCCATCCTGAACCTCTCGAGACGCTCGGCCAGCATGTCGACCATACGCTTCGTGTTGGTGAAAATCAGCATTTTGCCATCGTCCCCCATGTTGGCGATGATTCTTCCGAGGGCCCACATCTTGTTGAGGCGCCCGACTCGAATTGCGAATTGATCGATCTCGGGCACCTCCACCTCGAGATCGTCACTCATGACGTGGAGGGGATCGTTCGTGAACTCCTCTGCCGCATCGAGGACCTCCTGGGGGAACGTTGCGCTGAATAGCATGGTCTGTCCCCTGTTCGGCATGCGCTCGAGTATCCAGAGGACGTCGGGGAAGAATCCCATGTCGAGCATACGGTCTGCCTCGTCCAGACAGAAGCGCGAGATGCTTTCGAGGTCAATGTGGCCACGCTTGCTCATGTCGATCACCCGTCCGGGGGTGCCCACGATCACATCGACTCCCTTTCCTAGGCGCTTGGCCTGCTTCTCGAGGTCGGTTCCCCCATAGACCGTCTCGATAGAGAGCCCCTTGTCCCCCTGCAGCGACTCGAACTCCTTGGCCACTTGCACGGCGAGCTCGCGCGTCGGGCAGAGCACCATCGCTTGTAGCGAGCCCGATGGCTCGCAATTCTCTATAATCGGTATTCCGAAGGCTGCAGTCTTACCCGAACCGGTTCTCGCTTGACCGACGACGTCCATGCCTTGGCGGGCCACGGGCAGCGCCTCGATCTGTATCTCGGTGGGTTTGGTCCAACCGAGATCACTGATGGCCTTGGCGATTGGGGCCTCGAGGTCCCAGTCGTTGAATGATGGAGTGGTCATCGGATTGCCTCAGAAGGTCTCTGCGTCCCTGATGTCCTTCTGCAACTCGCCCATCCAGTACTTCTTGCAGTTCTCCTTGGTCAGGAACTGGTCCTTGCTGGAGAAGCCGTGGTTGTAGTGGCCCTTGTCCGCGTTGGCCCACTGGTCCTTGCGACGCTTGTGGAACTTCTGCATGACGTGGTTGCGCATGTACTGGCGAAACTTCAGCGCCTTGATGCGGTTTTGCCCCTTGGGGGTGTCGCCATCCCATAAGCGCTCGAACCGCGCAAGCTTCTCGTCAAACTCGTCGCTCATCTACCGACCTCGTTGGGCGGCCGACCTGAATCCCGTTTATCATCCTCACGCAAGTCATTGGGGCCCGATTCCGAGTTCCTGGGCAAATCCTCCTCCAGTTCCGGGAGCAGAACTACGACCTTGTCCAGCGGGGCCAGTGCCTTGTTCTTCTCCTCCTCGGTACCCTCGAAGTCCGGATCCACGGACAGGGCTGCCAGCCGTTTCCTCAGTCCCGGATCACTCTCACTCCTCAACAGATTCGCGGCAGTCTCTCGAAGCTCTTGGCCAGTCATTATGATAACGAGTTGGCCGATGCATGCCTTGCGCGTCTCGACATCATCATCCCCAGCGCCTCGGATGATCATCTGAACCACCCTTGGGCTTTGCATGTCTAGCTTCTTCAGCGCCCTTATGACGGAGTCCCTGATCGACCTGTCGCGCTCTTCGATGCTCGCCTCGACAAGTACGGTTGCTATTCGGGGCTCGACATCGGCTAGGGCGGGCAGGGTCCGCGCTGCATTTCTGCGAACTCGCACCTCCTCGTCCTGGAGAGACCAGCCAATTAGATCCCAAGCCTCTGCACCGCCCTTGGTAGTGATAGTCCTGAGAATCTTGGAGCCCCTAATCCGCAGATCCGCCTCTTCCTCCCTGATCAGTTCGTCCAAGTGCAGGCACCCGACCTCCGGCCACTCTCTGGATGCCTGTTGTAGGGAATCGAAGGCATTGTCGCGATGTTCCCTCCTGTCATCCCTGAGCTCCCTGCGGAGGATGCCCTCGCATCCGGATGGGAATAGTGGCGAGACCCTCTTGAGGCATGTGCGAGCCTCCTCCCTAACTGCCTCAACTTCATCCTGCAGCCTGTCGGAGAGGCATTGGAACAGGGTGTCCTGCCTCCTGAGCGCGAACGACGGCAGAGATTTCAGTCCTGCTATCCGCACGTCTGGGTAGTCATCGTCCAAGGCCTCGATCAAGGCTGCGTGTGCCTGTTCGACTTCCTCCTCCAGAACCTTGTGAAGGGCCTTGATGGCGTCAATCCTTCCGAGCGTCCACTTGCCTTCGATGGTGGGGATCTCGACCTTGCTGACCTGTCCACTGGCCAGTGGGATGATGTCTGACGGGCCAAGGCTCTCCCACGGCCCGGGGTTCGGTGAGAGGGTCCTGAATCCTTCTTTGACGGCCTTGCCCCGTCTGCTACTTCGAATCTGCCTCCCCGTCCGCGGGTCGCGCGCGATGTACTCCCTCGCCATTGAATCGGCCCCGGATGCCCCCGTCACACTTCAACCAAGCGCGTTCGCGTCCAAGCCCGATGGCAAGGCTCAAGCATCGCGCACCTGCTCTCAGGTGGCGAGGCATAGCGATGAGTGAGCGCAGGCCCGATGTGATTGCGAGGCTGCTTCATTCCAGTTTCCACGGGGCATCCGATCTGGGAGTTAGCAGGCCTGATCTCGCTAGGATGTGGTCTCTGGAGCTGCAGTGGTTCTCTCCGGATGACTCTCTGGCCGTTGTGGACCGGCTCCACGAGTCGGGTTGGCTCGTTGGCGACGAGGGATCCCTGAAACCCAATCCCCACATCGAACTACTGCCTCCCGAATTGGGTTGGCAGCCATTCTCCGGCAGTTTCGCTGCAATTCCCTCATTCGCACACCCCTCATCGAGGGCGTCTTCCGAGCCGGCACTGCCCGAACCGAGAGCCCCTCAAAACAACGTTCTGGAGCCACCCGCTGCCCGGTTGCACCGCCCCCCCGACCGAGCGGAGGATAGCGTACAGGCCCTGATTGCGCACGTCGCTAGGAAGTCTGGATTGGATCGGAGGGAGGTGGTACGCCGCGCTCAGAGGAAGCGTAGGGCACTAGGGCCCGTCACGCTGTGGATGGCAATCGCCCTGCTGGCACGCGAGCAGAGTCTGGACATGCACGAGGTTCTCGAGATCATCGAGTCCCGATCATCCGCCGTTGCTGCCGGTCCTGACCTCGGCTGCGAGCAGTCCTGGGAGGACCAGCAGGGCGAGCACGAGGGAGAAGGCCACCGAGATTGAGCTGACCATCCCGAAGTCCCTGATGACCGGGACCGGGGAGAGCATCAGCACCATGAAGCCGCAGATACTCGTTCCGGCGGACATGAGCAGGGCTGCACCGGTGTTGACGTACATATCCCTCATCGCCGGCCAGATTGCCATTCCCGCCGCGCGGTTCGCTTCGAACCGTCGCCACACGTGAATCGAGTAGTCGATCCCCAGTCCAATGGTGAGGGCCGTGATCATGATGGTCAGGACGTTCCAGTTGATATCGAGCAAGGCCATCGTCCCGACCACCCATGAGCCAGCCAGACCGACGGGCAGGACAACCAGCAGGGACTGCCCGAACCTGCGAGTGAGCAAAGTCAGGACGAGCATCGAGACCGCTAGGCTGATGGCAGTGGAGCTGATGATCGAGGAGATGAGTCCCGAGAGGACGTTCGAGAGCACAACGAGGTCCCCGACCACGTATGCCCTGCCACCGGTATCCATGGAGATAATCATGGCCTCGGCGTCGAGCTCGGTCACGATCTCATACACCATTGCGCTGGTCTCAGCCTCGACGTCGACCCTAATCTTGAGGTAGCGGATTGACCCCCCGTCCTCAGTCAGTGCGACGTGCTGGTCAGTCCTCTCCGCCCATGTGAGCCCCCTCAGTGGCTCACCCACGCTTTCGTTGGATTGGAGGGCTGTGATGGCCAGAGTGAGATCACCCTCCCGGAAGTCCGCAGTCGTTGCCACGTCCTCTCCGAACACCTCTAGATTGTGGGTGAGGCCAAAGCCCTCGTCCTGCTCGATGGCATCACCTATGATCCTGTAGATGCTGTCGTATGAGCCCCACTCGTTGCTCGTTCCCGGGGCCTCGGTCACGACCACGCCAGGGATTCTCAACAAGGAGTCCTCGACCCCCCTGAGAGCGTCTATCAGGCTCTCCTCGTCGCTGAACGAATTTTCACCTTCGGCCGGTTCCACCAAGATGTAGACTGACTTGAGGGCATTTACCTCGTACGAGTCATATAGGTCGTTGCGGACCTTCATCACCTCCATCTCGTCGTCAGAGAGGAAGTCAGAGAGCTCGAAACTGGTCTCCAGTCCCTGCTGGGCCACGACGATCGATCCTGCGGTGATAATCGCCACAGTGAGGAGCACCAGTGGTGCGTTCCCCCGCTGGAACTCCGTAGCCACCCTGGCCATCGCGTCCAGCTCGAGCCCCCTGTTCGTCGAGGCCCCAGTGGTCCTCTCAAGCACCACGTGCATAGCCCCAACCGTCACCGTGCTGGCTACGAAGGCAGATGCCACTCCCAGAGCGAGCGTCAAACCGAATGTTCGGAGCGGGGGCAGTGGGGAGAATGAGTTCGAGAGGAAGGCGAACATCGTCGTCACAACGGCCAGAGAGAGGGCCATTCGCAGGTCCATGAATGCCCTCGCCCATGCCTCGGCTGCACTGTCTGAGTCATCCTTGGCCTTCTCATACCCGCGTTGGAGGTGGATGGAGTAGTCGATTCCGAGGGCGAGCACCACCGGGGCTACAGCGATCTCCAGTACGGAGAAGCGCATCCCGGAGAGCGCAATAGCCCCGTAGGTCCAAACGAGCGCGGCAAGCAGAGCGGTTAGCGGGACAGCGACCATCGTGAAGGACCTGAACGATAGTGCTAGCAGGATGACCACGACGATCACAGCGAGGAGAATCAACCAGACTAGGTTATCCAGGGTGGACTCGTTGATGTCGTTGCTGATCAGGTCGTCAGAGATGACGCCGTATTCGAGCACCGCCTCGCCGGCTTCGGGCTCGCTAGTCAGCATGACGCGGATTGCAGTGGCGTGAGCCCGTCTGTCCTCATTGCTTATGTCACCCGACATCTCAATCAGCCACAGGGTGCTGCTAGCAGTCGGGGTGGGATTGCCCTCGCCGGTGTCGAGCCAGTCGCACACCGGCCTGTAGTCAAGGTCGCTATGGAGCATCGCCGAGGAGGCGAAGGATGCGGTCGCAACGGTTCTCTCGTCGCTGTCAAGCGCATCCCCGCACTCCGCCCCATCGCCAATCCCCTCGAGCATCTGTCGCCAATCGCTGAAGTCGGACAGGGGTCCCGAATGGTTCCTCTCCTCTAGGGTCCGTTGGAGAATCTCTGCGGCGTTGAGCTGAGAGATTACGAATCCACCGTTCTCATCCGAGTAGGCCTGTATCCGACTGTGGTCCTCAGCCAGTTGGTGGAGGGCCCTCATCTCGAGGACGTTGGGCAGGAAATCCTCGCTGCCCTCCTCGACCGCTGGCTTGACGTTGACGTAGATTAGATGGGCCGAGGCACCGATGGCCCTTTGGATTCGCTCTTGCGCTTCGTCTGCATCGGTCTCGGGAGCGAAGGAGGAGAGGTCGGTGGTGAAGGCAGGGAGCGGAACCAAGACCGATGCCAGGAATGCGGTAAGCAGCAGGCTGACTACTAGAATCGGTGCTGATAGCCTCTCGAAGGCATCGGCGATGCGATCGGTCGCGGCATCACTGCCTGCCATTGAGGACCCCAAAACCTCACGTTGTAAAACTATGGGGGTGGGTTTGTGGCCCACCCACCTCGGCCTTGACATGCAAGACCTGAAAAGGGGGTCGCCGGTCGAGCGCCTGTTCATGCCTGTCAAAGTATTGAAGAACGAGGGCCGAGAGCTCAGGCTGCGAGTCATTGGCGGGACCCATACGACACTCCAGATGTTCCGATCCCGCCTGAATGACATGGATGATGTTGAGTATGCGAACTACTTCCAGAACCATCCCGACCTCGACGATCCCGAGATCTATGTCAGGGCGGCCAAGGGCAAGAAAGCCTCCAAGATCCTCAAGGAAATCTGCTCCACCATCTCGAAGGAGTTCTCCAGCATCAAGTTCTGAGGCGGTGGGCTCGTGACCGAGCAACCCGTCGAGGAACGATTGGGCCTGTCTGGATGGCTCGTGCCCTCTGAGGGCATCGGGGGACTGCTCAAGGCCAGAGTCGAGGACTTCCGGGTGGAGGAGATCTCCAAGACCCCAGCCTTGGACTCGAAGGGCCGCTTCACAGTCGCTAGGGTAACCCTGACCAACTGGGAGACCAATCGCTTCCTGAGAAGACTGGCCAGGGCTTGCAGAATCAACAGGAATCGGATTTTCAGCTCTGGGATGAAGGACAAGCGGGCTATCACGACTCAGGTACTGGTCATCGACGCCCATCGGAACAAGGTGGAGGATGCCGATATACCTGACACTTTGATCGAGGTGCTCGGACGAACCCATCACAAGGTCGGCATGGGGGACCACGACGGCAATAGGTTCACCATCACAGTCAGGGGCTGCTGCGACGCCTCGGGCGACCCCATCGATGCCAAGGAGGCGATGAGGAGGGTCCACGAGATACGAGAGGGACTGACTGAGTCGATAGGCTGCGATGCCTTCCCCAATTGGATAGGCCCCCAGAGGTTCGGGTCGACCAGACCAGTCACACCGGAGGTCGGGCGCGCAGTCATCGAGGGGGACTTCGAGCGCGCCGTGGACCTCTACGTGGGGATGGAGGCTACGAGGGAGGGAGATGAGTCAGCGATTTTCAGGAAGGCTTGGAGGGAGTCCAAGAATCCTGCCTCCTGCCTTGAGATCGCACCGATCCGGCTTGGCTACGAGCGAGCGATGCTCGAGCGCCTGCTGGAGAGGCCGGATGACCACCTCGGCGCCTTTCGAACCCTCCCAAACTCCCTCCAGCTCCTCATGGTCCACTCGATCCAGTCGCTTGTCTTCAACCACTCCCTGTCGGCCAGACTCGAGGCCGGGCTGCCCATCACCGAGCCCGTCGTAGGCGACCTCGTCGCACCACTCCAGCCAAACGGGCGCATCGATGTGGGAAAGATGGCCTTAGTCAGCGAGACCAATCTGGAGCGTTGCAAGAGGAACTGCGGCCTAGGCAGGCTAGCCGTCACGGGCCCCCTACCCGGGAGGGAGGCTTCCTATGCCACCGGTGGCCCCGGCGAGTGCGAGAAGAGTGCCCTGGGGTACACCGACTTGGCCGATGTCAAGTGGACGGTGCCCAGAATTCCCCGACTAACGACCTCTGGGACTAGGAGGGCGCT
>Ga0208521_1000818_pt1 | contig 17681 bp, 18 predicted proteins | sample ETNtaG_24_FD_185754 | JGI IMG/M metagenome (GOLD analysis project Ga0208521, IMG submission 185754) | Marine microbial and viral communities from oxygen minimum zone, Eastern Pacific Ocean - ETNP201306SV47 (SPAdes) (version 2) | ecosystem: Environmental > Aquatic > Marine > Oceanic ... | reverse complement strand
GCAAGAATTGAAAAATCGCCACAACCAGGACACCATCTGACTTCAGCATCGGAGACAAAATCTTTTCGCGTGAGTTCAGGTTTCTGAACTGCTTGAGTCGCTGTCATGGTTGAGCTCCCTTGTCTGTCTCTTGCTCATCAATAGACTCTGGCCGTTCAACAACAATGATTGCCTTGTCGACCACTTCCTGAATCTTGATTGGTTTGCCGTTTACTTTGTTCAGGCCAATGGGGTCGATCAGGCAGTGTGCCCTGATCAGGAGCTTTAACTGACCCAGATTGAGTTCAGGAATCAATACCTGTTCATACCGCTCCAACACCTCACAGAGATCATTGGGAAGTGGGTTGAGATAACGCAAAGAGCAGTCTGCAACAGAGTAACCCTTGGCGCGCAGCTGCTCACCCGCACTGGTGATGGCGCCTGTTGTTCCACCCCAGCCCAGAATCAGCAGATCAGCATTGTCTGGACCATTAACCTCCAGAGGAGGAATATCTTTTGCCATCCCGGCGATCTTCGCTGCTCTGGTCTCAACCATCTGTTGATGGTTATCAGGATCATAGCTCACTCTGCCCATCAGCAAGTCTTTCTCCAGCCCGCCCACACGATGTTCAAGACCCGGTGTACCGGGGATCGCCCAGGGGCGCGAGAGGTTCTCATCACGCTCATAGGGGGCGAACCTGCGATCCTGGTAGTCCTCACTCTTAGCAAACTTAATGTTGATTTCAGGCAATTCATCCTCATTGGGGATGCGCCAGGGTTCAGTTCCATTGGCAAGGTAACCGTCTGTCAACAGCACAACTGGGGTCATGTATTTCAGTGCCAGCCGTGAAGCCTCGTAGGTCATATTGAAACAGTCGGCAGGTGTGGTGGCCGCCAGCACCGGAATGGGGCTCTCGCCGTTTCGGCCATAAAGAACCTGCAGCAGATCAGCTTGCTCTGTTTTTGTCGGTAACCCGGTACTGGGCCCCCCGCGCTGGACATTGATAATGACAAGCGGGAGTTCAACCATTGTGGCCAAGCCCATCGCCTCGCTCTTAAGCGCTATACCTGGGCCACTGGTACCGGTTACAGCAAGCGCGCCCCCAAAGGCCGCTCCAATGGTGGCCCCAATCGCTGCAATCTCATCTTCAGCCTGGAAGGTCTTGATCCCATCTGAGAGCATGCCAGAAAGTTCATGGAGAATCTCACTCGCCGGGGTGATGGGGTAGCTGCCATAGAAGAGATCAAGCCCTGCCTTGCGGGCGGCTGCAACCAATCCGAGAGAGACTGCCAGGTTCCCATTTATCCCCCGATAGAGTCCGGGTGATAGTTCTGCCTTGGGAATACGGTAGAGGGTCTGAAAGACCTCAAGGGTATCAGCAATATTGTAACCCGCCTGAAGGGCGAGCTTGTTGGCTCGTGCCACATCAAGGTTAAAACCGAACTTGTTATCGATCCATTTCTTGGTCTGATCGGTATCGCGTTGATAGAGAAAGAAGACAAGACCAAGAGTGAAAAAGTTCTTGCAGCGCTCTGCCAGGCTTTTTTTAAGGCCCACTTCTTCAACCGCCGCCAGGGTGAGCCTGGTGATCGGAACCCGTATCAGGCGCCACTCATTCAACGACCCATCGTCAAGCGGATTCTCATCATAGCCTGCCAGTCGCAGATAGTTGGCGGTAAAGGCATCTTCATTGACCATGATGGTGCCACCGTGGGGAAGATCACCAAGGTTGGATTTTAGTGCGGCCGGATTCATTGCCACCAGCACATCAGGCTCATCACCCGGTGTATAGACCTCGTTGGTGCTGAACTGGATCTGAAATCCACTGACCCCGGGCAGAGAGCCGGCAGGGGCCCTGATCTCTGCCGGATAATCCGGAAATGTAGCCAGATCATTTCCAATCTGTGCCGCAGATTCAGTAAACCGCATGCCGGTGAGCTGCATGCCATCACCAGAGTCACCCGCAAATCGTATTGTGACCCGGTCAAGGTCCTGGCTTATTCTATCGGCTGTCTGCAGTTTCTCTTCTGCAGAATTCTGGACATCAACCCTGCTACTCATTTCACGCTCCTTCAACATCGGAGGCAACCTGGTTCAAACTGGGTGGCAGATTGTAGATTTCGCTGGGAAAGAGATCAGCGATGAACTTGAAGATGTTGATAGAGTCAACCACGCCGATGCATTTGCCACCATCGATGACAGGCAGGTGACGGTATCCTCCATCGACAATGACCCGGATCAGTTGTTTCACTGAATCATCACCCTCAAGCGTTACCGGGTTTTTCGACATAAACTCATCAATCGGTGAGTTCAGGATTTCCTGATGTCCCGCAATCTTTTCAAGGTAGTCACGTTCAGTAAAAATACCCTGCAGTTTCTTTTTTGATCCCACCAGAATGCAGCCTGCTCCCTGCGTATGCATGAGATCAACCACCTCTTTGACTTCTGTTCCCGGCTTTACAATAAAAAGCTCTGAGGCCAAAAGGTGTCTTATTTTTTCCCGCTGCAAAACCTCTACAAGAGAGTCTTCAGTGTCCGTTATTCCGTTCTTTTTGGCAGCCATTTTCTCTCACTTTTGCTATTGAACCTGCAACAGGCAGATTAATATAAAAAAATATTACAATACACTACAAATTCTATTGATATGCTTCACTAAAGGCTACCCCTTAGAGTAAAAAGAGTACCAGTTTTTTCTCAGGACTGATCAACCTCACCTCTGTTGTTACTGGATGCTTGTTGAGGCGATTACCGCATTCAAGCGTTCACAGCGGCTTCAATCTCTACTTCACTCCCGGGATAACCCCAACCTCACAGATGTATTGGTCGACAAACGAGAGGAACCTCAATACCCGATCTCTCTGGACGAGCGTGGAATTGGTGTAACTCATATTCGGTCACAGCAGAAAAACAAGATCATTAACCGACGGGTGGTGCCGGAGAGAGGAATCGAACCCCCGACCTTTTCATTACGAGTGAACTGCTCTACCGACTGAGCTACTCCGGCCTATCTCTGCCCCCGACAGGAGCACAGCTGGGGATGAAGGTTATGAGATCACTGCTTGGAACGCAACCGTACTACAACTTCAACACTCTCAATTTCTTTCCCTGGGGGTAGGTTATAGAGCCCTGAGACCCTGAGATCAGCAGAATCAATATCATGCAGCATTCCGGTCTCAACATCATAGTAGTGATGATGTGGAGTTGTTGTAGAGTCATAGTAGACCTTTCCCGGCTCAACAATCACCTCTCTGACCAGGCCGTGTTTAAGGAAACGTCCGAGAGTGTTGTAGACGGTTGCTATTGAGACCTGAAAACCATGATTTCCTGTGATCCTGTGCAGTTCCTCAGCAGTGAAATGCATCGGTTTGCTGAAAATGACCCGGCCAATCTCCATACGCTGGTTGGTCGGGGTCATGCCGTGATCTCTGAGTAGCTGTTCTATTTTGCACCCATCTTCCCAGGTGCGGCTGGGCAGTTCATCACAACATAAAGAGTTGGTTTTTTGTTCTGACATTTGAGATCCCATTTTTTGACCCCTCAAAACCAAATGAAGTGGTGTTTTGTTGGTACACAATTATCAACTGAGAATTATTATCATTTCAAGTAAAAAAACTATTCCGGATCAATAAAATAACAACTTTCTTACCTCTTGAGTTCATTGGGGAGCGAGAAATGGAGATTTTCTTCAGCGGTTATCCTCTCATCAATACTCGTTACACCCCACATTTTCAACTTCTCAACAACCATCTTGACCACCTCCTCCGGAGCAGAGGCCCCTGCTGTAATACCTGCTTTGTTTACCCCCTCAAGCCACTTTGAATGAATATCCTCCGGACCATCGACGAGATAGGCCGCAATACCCTGTGAAGCAACGATCTCTTTTAATCGGTTTGAATTAGAGCTGTTGGATGATCCAATAACAAAAACCACCTCGCACTCAGTTGCCAGCAAACGAACCGCATCCTGACGGTTCTGGGTGGCAAAACAGATATCGCCGCGTCGGGGGCCCTTGATCTTGGGAAAACGGCTTTTCAGTACATCGATAACGCCTTGGGCTTCATCAACAGAGAGCGTGGTCTGGGTGACATAAGCAACCCTGGCTGGATCTGGGACTTGGACTTCAAATGCATCTTCAACAGACTCTACCAGCTGGATCCCTGACTCAACCTGCCCTAAGGTCCCCACAACCTCTGGGTGTCCCTTGTGACCGATCAAAAGACATGCCAACCCCAGTTCCCGGTATCGAACGACCTCCAAATGCACTTTGGTCACCAGCGGGCAGGTGGCATCAAAAACCCTGAGCCCTCGACTTAGAGCCTTCTTACGAACCGCTTTTCCAACGCCGTGGGCGCTGAAAATAACAACCGACTGATCAGGGATCTCATCTAGACTTTCTACAAAAACAGCCCCGCGACCCTTCAAGTCATTGACCACGTGGCGATTATGCACCACCTCGTGCCGAACATAGATGGGCTCTCCAAAAAGCTCCAGGGCCCGCTCTACAATCTCAATCGCCCGATCAACTCCGGCACAGAATCCTCGTGGGGAAGCGAGTAACATCTCCATCGGACACCACCTTAAGAATCAATCAATCGAATTAACAGCAATAATATCAACAATCTCTACCTCCCAGAGAAAATCATGCCCTACCAAAGGACAATTGTCTCAGCTTCACCCTCAAAAGTACTCTCCACCGTCTCGCCAGTTGCCAGTGTCCGTTTGTAGTGGAGTACAACGGTTGCACCAGGGCCTATTACAAGCCTCTTCTCATCACTTCTCATGTTTATTCCTGTTGCTGATCACTTGCCACCCCACAAGATCAAGAATCAGGAGGGCTGCACCGATATTGATCGCGATATCGGCAATATTGAAGACAGGAAAGGACCAGCCTTGGTAGTAGAAGAGGAGGAAGTCGATGACTTCACCGCGAAAGATGCGATCGAAAAGATTGCCCACTGCACCTCCCAGAATCAGCGCAAGAGCGATTCCCTCCTGACGCCTATTGGGCTTGAGCCGTTTGATTATGACCACTAAAAAGAGGGAGACCACCAGGGGGAGTATGATCAGAAGGGGTCTCTGCCATCCCCCGGCATCGCTAAGAAAACCAAATGCGGAGCCACGATTAAAGACCAGCGTAATATCAAAAACGGGCAGAATCGGGATATGGCTTCCAGGAGTGAGGGCAACAAGAACCGCCCACTTCGAAAGCTGATCTAAAGCTACGACTCCAAGTGAGACCCAAAAGAGGACTATCATCAGGCAAACTGTCTCAATTCACCATCGCCATCAATATTCTCTACACAGCGGCCACAGAGTTCTGGATGCGCCGTTTCTCTACCTACATCGGGGCGCTGGTGCCAGCAACGGACACACTTCTGTTTCTCGGAGGGACTTACCACAAGCCTGAGCCCGGATAGCTCTGTCTCGGTTGAATCGGCCGGGGCCTCCTTGATCGGCTTTATCACTGCCGAAGAAGTGATAAGAATAAACCTGAACTCATCCCCAAGATGACTGAGCAGAGACTCCAGATCGCGATCACAGTAGAGCTCAATCTCTGCTGCCAGAGATGACCCGATTGAACCCTCGACACGATGTTGTTCAAGTTCGCGACTTATCGCCTGCCTGACGTCGATAACCCGATTCCAGAACTCCCTCCCCATCTCGGGGTTCTCTTTGAAAAGTGGCCAGGCAGAATACCACTTCTCCAGATAGATGGTATCTGATCTTTGACCAGGAAGATGCTGCCAGATCTCTTCAGCAGTAAACGTCAAGATGGGTGCAATCCATCTAACAAGAGCTTCGAGAATATGATACATCGCTGTCTGCGCAGAGCGCCGGCCCCGACTCTGGGCTGGCATGGTATAGAGCCTGTCTTTGAGAATATCAAGATAGAAACCACCCATATCAACAACACAAAAGTGATGAAGACTCTGGTAGATGGCGTGAAAGTTAAATTTTTCGTAGTGATCTTCAATCTCTGCCTGAAGACTCATTGCCGCTTCAACAGCCCATCGATCCAATGCTAAAAGCCGGTCCCCCTCAAGGCACATCTCTGGAGAGAAATCCGAAAGATTACCGATGAGATAACGAGCCGTATTCCTCATCCTGCGATAGGAGTCAGACATGCGCTTTAAAATCTCATCCGAGATTGACATCTCAGTACTGTAATCGGTCGCAGAGACCCACAATCGTAATATGTCGGCACCCAGGGTGTTGATGATTGCTTGAGGGGCGATAACATTCCCCTTCGACTTGGACATCTTCATGCCATCCGCATCAACGGTAAAACCATGAGTTAATAGCGTGCGGTACGGTGCATGGCCATTGAGAGCACACCCCACCAGCAGACTGGACTGAAACCATCCACGATGCTGGTCTGACCCCTCCAGATAGAGATCTGCCGGATTAGTGAGTTCATCCCTTTGATTAAGGACCGAGTAGTGGGTCGCTCCCGAATCAAACCAGACATCGAGGATGTCAGTCACCTTATCGTAGTTCTCATATTCATCGCCAAGAAGTTCGGCATCATCAAGATCGAACCAGGCATCAATGCCGGCAGATTCCATCCGCCTGGCCACCTCTTCCATAAGCTGCTCCGTATCAGGATGCAGATCACCTGTCTGCTTATGGATGTAGAGGGCAATGGGGGAACCCCAGACACGCTGCCGCGAGACACACCAATCGGGTCGATTGGAGACCATGCCCTGAATACGGGCCTTGCCCCAATCAGGAACAAAGCCAACCCGGTCGATCTCATCCAGTGCCCGTTTACGCAGGCCTGTTCGATCCATGCCAATAAACCACTGTTGTGTCGCCCGGAAGATGATGGGGGTTTTGTGACGCCAACAGTGTGGATAGCTGTGTTCAATAACCTGAGTATTGAGCAGAGCCCCATGGGCTCTCAAGACTTCAATAACATGATCATTGGCCTTAAAGACATTCTCGCCGCCGAAGAGGGGGGTGTCTTTGAGGAATGATCCATTGGTCCCGACCGGGTTATCCACTTCAAGCTGATAGTGTTTTCCAACAATGAAATCTTCCTGACCATGGCCTGGTGCCGTATGGACTGCACCTGTTCCGGCCTCGGTAGTAACGTGTTCACCCAAAACCAGCGGCACCACACGCTCATAGAAAGGGTGGTGCAGGGTGAGATGTTCGAGCTCATTGCCGCTAACCCGTCCGACGACACGCCAGCTCTGGGCGGAGTAACGTTCCATACAATCTTCAACCAGGTCTTCCGCCAACAGGAGTCGATCGGTAACCTCGCCGGATCTCTGCTCGACCAACAGATAGGTGAACTCAGGGTGCAGGGCAACCGCTCTGTTCGCCGGAAGGGTCCAGGGCGTCGTTGTCCAGATTACAACTGCAAGAGCGCCTGCCCCAAGATCCCCGTCAACCGGGGTAACTTTTGAGAGAAACTGCTCCTCATCAACCACTGCAAATCGAACATCAACAGAGGGTGATCTCTTGTCGATATACTCAACTTCAGCTTCCGCCAGGGCTGAGCCGCAATCACTACACCAATAGACAGGCATCATCCCATGTCGCAGATGGCCATTGGTGACAATCCGGGCAAGCGCCCGTAGTGTATTTGCTTCAGTTTTAAAATCCATGGTGAGGTAGGGATCTTTCCAGTCACCAATGACTCCGAGTCGAATAAAGTCTTCGCGCTGGTGTTCAATCTGGGCTGTGGCAAACTCCCGACACGCCGTCCTGAAGGCCTTAGGGTCCTCCCGATAGGCGGTACGACCCAGCTTCTTCTCAACCTCATGCTCAATCGGCAGGCCGTGGCAGTCCCACCCAGGAACATAGGGTGAATCAAACCCGGCGAGGGTTCTCGATTTTACGATCATATCCTTGATGACCTTGTTCACCACATGGCCAATATGGATTGATCCATTGGCATAGGGGGGGCCGTCATGAAGGACGTATTTGGGTCGATCTGTAAACGCCTCTCTCAATCTGTTGTAGATGTCAAGCTCCTCCCAACGCTGCAGAATCCCCGGCTCACGCTTTGCGAGATTTGCTCGCATTGGAAAATCGGTTTTGGGTAGGTTTATTGTCTTTTTATAATCACTCATGGGGAATCAATCAGTTGGTTGGCTTAAGTAAAGACCTCAGGAAGGTGTTGCCATCTTCTCAAACAGAGCGCGTGTTTCTACAACATCGGCAGCAATCTGTTCACGCAAGGCCTGTTCTGATTCAAAACGCTGTTCATCTCTTAACTTGTGGACAAGGGTCACTCGAATATGGTGTCCGTAAATTTGAGAGCTGAAGTCTAACAGATGGACCTCAAGCAGTGGGTGAACGCCATCAACAGTAGGCCGTACCCCTGCATTGGCGACTCCTGGAAAGGCATCACCTACCCCCTCAATATCAACGCTCACGGCATAGACACCGGTTAGCGGCAATCGACGGCGACACATCTTGATATTGGCGGTTGGAAAACCCCAGAAACGACCTCGGCGATCACCATGAGCAACGCGCCCGGTAATGGAAAAGGGGTGGCCAAAAAGCTTGGCTGCCGATTCGATATCACCGTCTGCCAGGGCTGCCCTGATTCGAGAGCTGCTAATTCGCTCACCGGCCTCAAGCAAACCATCCATCGACTGAACCTCAAAACCCGCCTCTCTTCCCATTGCCTGCAACAACCCAAAATCACCCTGTCGCCTGTAGCCAAACCTGAAATCATCACCGACAATCAGATGGCGAACGCCCAACCCCTCTATCAGGCATCGGTTGACAAAATCCTCCGGCCTCATCATCGCCAGATCATCGTTAAACCAGAGAATCAGAGCCCGATCCACCCCCAACCGCTCAAGGACTTCGACTTTATCCCGCAGTGTCATCAATCGCGGCGGGGCATCACTCCCCATAAAGTACTCCTGCGGGGTGGGATCAAAGGTCACTACAGTGACTGGCATTTCCATTGATTTCCCACGCTCAACCAGGCGTTCGAGAACACTGCGGTGTCCTCGATGGAGACCATCATAGTTGCCAATGGAGGCCACACAACCGTTGTGGACCGGCTTAAGGTTGTGAAGCCCTCGGATCAATTCCATCAATCAGATACCTGCGGTTACCGGCAAAACCATGGAGTTTAGCGGTATCGTCACGGGCTGTCAGCGGAAAACCAGATTGGTTGTTGATGATCCGAGCCATTCCCTCCCTTAATCACCCTCTTCACCAATCTTCTCCACAAGCATCATCTTCCAGGGCTTAACTCCAAGACTGAGCAGAGAGACCATATAAACGCCCAGGCCCACAACGATGAGCCAGGAGAGCCAGCCCAGACGATGGAGGAGAGATGATTCAATCCAGGAGAGGGTATCACCGGCTCCCGACCAAAGAACAAGACCCATGACTAAAGAGGCGACAGCCACCTTGAGCAAGAGAGACCACCACCCTGGAAGTGGCTGATAGATCCCTCTCCTGTAGAGCCCAAAGAAAAGGAGTGCTGCATTGACCAGAGCCGCCACTGATGTTGCCAAGGCCAAACCCACATGAGCGAACTCCCATACCAGAAGCAGACTGAGCACTGCATTTACACCCATTGCAATCGCTGCATAACGGACCGGGGTCCGCGTATCCTGTCGGGCATAAAAACCAGGAGCCAGCACCTTGATAACGACAAAAGCGATCAGCCCTAAGGCAAAGGCGACCAGGCTCTGGGAAGCCATGGTGACATCCGTTGGAGTGAAAGCACCATACTGGAAGATCGTTGTCAGCAGCGGACCTGCCAGAACCATCAGAGCAACCGAAGCAGGAAGGACTATAAGTAATACCCATCGAAGGGCCCAATCCAGGGTATCTGAAAAGAGCGAAGACGAGGTATCGGCCTGTTGCTTCGATAGGGTTGGCAGGATAACTGTCGCCAGAGCGATCCCGAACACCCCGAGCGGAAACTCCATAAGGCGGTCAGAGTAGTAGAGCCAGGAGACACTCCCGGTAACTAAAAATGAGGCCAGCAGTGTATTGATCAGCATATTGATCTGAGCCACTGAAACCCCAAAAAGTGCCGGGAGCATCAGACGAAAAACCTTGTTGACCTCCCCCTCGATGGGCTTCTTGTCGCTTTTGCCCACTCTCAAACGGGGCCAGACGAGAGACCTCTCTCTGGCAAGAAACGGTAGCTGGAAGATGAGCTGGACAGCGCCGGCAACAAAAACACCGGTTGCCAGTGCTATTGCCGGATTAGCCATAATCGGCACCAACCAGATGACTGCAGCGATCAACGACAGGTTGAGCATTACCGGAGTAACCGCTGGAACGGCAAAATGGTTTCGGGAATTAAAGATTCCGGCCGCCATTGCCACCAGTGAGATAAAAAAGAGATAGGGAAAAGTAAGTCTTAGTGCACTGACAGTCAGCTCATATTTTTCACTCTCCCCTAAAAACCCGGGGGCAATCACCATGACCAGGAAGGGGGCAGCGACCACTCCGATCAGAGTGATGGCCAACAGGATCATACCGAAGCGGCCTGCCATCAAAGCTAAAAAAGCCCTCCTCTTTCCCTCATCACCGGCGACCTCTATTTTGGAATAGACCGGTACAAATGCGGCAGAAAATGCACCTTCACCAAATATTCTGCGAAGGAAGTTGGGAATCCTGAAAGCAACAAAAAAAGCATCTGCCACCTCACTGGAACCGACCACCTGTGCCAGTGCCATATCACGGATCATTCCTGTGATTCTGGAGAAGAAAGTCATCGAACTGACAACAATCGTGGACTTGAGGAGCTTTTTGGACATTATAGATGCATCATGGGTATTGACAGATGGTTAAAAAAAAAGGATATTTCCGCGTCTTTTCAATAAGCTTCACTTTTATAGGGAACAATTTTGGCCAACTCACAACAGGCACGTAAGCGTGCTACACAGAATACCAAGCGTCGGTTGCTTAATGCCAGCCAGCGTTCAACCATGAGAACCCATATTAAGTCATTTATCAAGGCTGTTGAATCAAAAGAGAAAGATGCAAATGCTCTTCAAGCGGATTATCGCTCTGCCACATCTCAACTGGATCAGTCGGCCCGACGTGGACTGACCCATCGTAACAAGGCCGCTCGGCTCAAAAGCCGGCTCAACCGTCGTCTCAAGGAAGCCGTGGCCGAGAGTTAGCACCTTCTCTGCAGCCTGCTTTGATACAGCCCACCAATAGTGGGCTGTTTGCATTTGGACCCCATCTGTCTCTCTCACTGCTCATGCTCCTGGCTCAATTGACCCAGAGATTATCCCGATGGATAAGTTCAGGCTCATCCACATATCCCAAACGCCCTTCAATCTGATCACTTGAAAAACCAATTATCTTCCGAGCCTCCTCATCACTGTAGTTCACCAGCCCGCGTGCCACCTCTTTGCCGTTCTGATCCACACAGGCAACCACCTCCCCTCTGGAAAACTTCCCGTCTACAGCAGTAACCCCAACAGGAAGCAGACTTCTTCCCGCCTCTCTCAGTACGGTGACCGCACCCTGATCGATAGTCAGTGATCCGGAACACCGCATATGCCCTGCAAGCCACTGTTTCCGTGCTGCAAGTCGACTGTGCTGGGGTTCCAGCCGAGTGCCGATCGCCTCTCCACTCAACAATTTCTCAAGCACCTGGTCAAGCCCTCCCGGGGCGATGATGGTAGTGGTACCCGAGCGCGCCGCTTTTGCTGACGCCTTGAGCTTGGTTAACATCCCCCCACGACCGAGTGTACTCCCCGGGCCTGCCATACCCTCTAGCCCTTGATCTCCGGCAACCCCTGTTGAGATCAGCTTTGCATCAGGATGATGTCTCGGGTCCTTGTCATGAAGCCCCTCCTGATCAGTAAGAATTATCAACTGATCTGCATCTGTCAGATTTGCCACCAGAGCAGCCAGGGTATCGTTGTCACCAAAGCAGATTTCATCGGTGACAACCGTATCATTTTCATTGACCACTGGAATAACACCCAACTCCAGCAGAGTGCGAAGCGTCGTCCTGGCATTAAGATAACGCTGACGATCCGCAAGATCATCGTGCGTCAGCAACACCTGGGCGGTCTTAAGGCCATGCTTTTGAAAAGCCGATTCATAGGCCTGAATCAGCCCCATCTGGCCCACAGCGGCGGCAGCCTGAAGTTGATAGAGGGCATGGGGGCGCTCTTTCCACCCAAGCCTCTGCATCCCTTCAGCGATCGATCCTGAAGAGACCAGAACCACATCAAGCCCTGACCGGCGCAGATTGACGATCTGCTCCACCCAATCCCGGATGGCATCACCATTCAGGCCAACTACCGTATCGGTCAAAAGTGCAGAACCAATCTTGACAACCCAACAACAGCGATCACCCCCTGGTGTTGAGTCAATCTGTTGTTTCATCATCCCTCTCCTCGTCACTATACCGTTCCCTCTCCTCAAGCCAGGCCAGTATCTCACCAACAAGCGGTCGACACCCCTGACCGGATATCGCTGAGACCATAAATACCCTCCCCTTCCACTCAAGCGCTTCAACCAGTCGGTCTGACATCTCAGCAACGGCCTCTTCAGAGAGCAGATCAACCTTGTTGAGTATTAACCAACGATCTTTATCAGCCAATATCGTATCGTATTTTTCAAGCTCTCTCTCAATGGTGCGGATTGCCACAACGGGATCCGACTCAGGGTCGAAAGGAGCAATATCAACCAGATGCAGTAACAGCCGGGTTCGTTCAAGATGCCTGAGAAACTGAATCCCTAATCCGGCACCCTCTGCTGCACCCTCAATAAGCCCAGGTATATCAGCAATGACAAAACTCCTCCCCTGCTCCAGAGCAACCACTCCAAGCTGGGGATAGAGTGTTGTAAAGGGATAATCCGCAACTCGAGGGCGCGCCTGTGAGACAGCTCTTAGGAGTGTGGACTTCCCTGCATTGGGCAGACCCAGCAAACCGACATCGGCCAGCACCCTGAGTTCAAGGTCGAGCCGGCGCAAATCACCGGTCCGCCCGGATGTGGTTCGTTTGGGGGCACGATTGGTGCTGCTCTTGAAGCGAGTATTGCCATAACCACCATCTCCCCCTTGGGCGACCAGGAGAAGATCATCATCCTTGATCAGATCGCCAATCAATTCACCGGTATCCCTATCCGCAACCAAAGTACCTTCCGGCACGGGTATAATGATGTCATCACCACCTCGGCCGGCACAGTTGCGACCACTTCCCCCCTTGCCGCTCTCAGCAGCAAAAGAGCGAGTGAACCGAAAATCGGCAAGCGTGTTGAGCCCGGATCGCGCCTGAAGATAGACACTGCCCCCCCTGCCGCCATCACCGCCATCGGGTCCGCCACGGGGAACATATTTCTCACGCCGAAAACTCAGGCAGCCGTTGCCCCCTTTTCCGGCATGTACCGTTATTGTTGCTTCATCAACAAATTTCATAATCTGACCAAAAAAGAAAAAGCCCCGCACCGTTGCCGGAGCGGGGCCTTATCTAAAATGATAATGGCACGCACTCAGTCGGCTACGACACTCACCATTTTTCTGTTCCTGGGGCCTTTCTGTTGAAAGATCACCCGACCTTCTGCCTTGGCAAAGAGGGTATAGTCATGACCCATGCCGACATTTCGTCCGGGGTGAAAGGTGCTTCCCCTCTGACGAACAATGATATTACCCGGTACAACGTGCTCGCCCGAATAGTGCTTGACTCCGAGCCGTTTGGATACTGAATCACGACCGTTTCTTGAACTGCCGCCTGCTTTTTTATGTGCCATGAGTGGTTACCTCAATTCTAATTAGATCCGCTCTTATCACCGATGCTGAGCACTTCGACCTCAGTGAAATTCTGTCGATGCCCCTGTGTCCGGCGGTAGTTCTTCCGGCGCTTCATTTTATAGACCAGAATTTTCTCACCACGACCATGGCCGGTCACCTTGGCGGTCACCTTGGTCTCAAGGAGGGGGCTACCCACCTGTACGTCCTCACCGTCTGCAACCATCAGCACATTATCAAGCTCAATGGTGGATCCGGCTTCTGCCTCAAGGGATTCAACCTTGAGTTTATCGCCTACGGACACGCGATATTGTTTGCCGCCCGTCTGAATTACCGCATACATCTGATTACTCCAAAACTTGTCTACACCCACACCGGGGAGCTGTAAAGGCGCGTGATTTTACTGTTGGACCCGTTCTGGGTCAATCTACAGACCTAAACTAATTGATAGTTTTTGCATTTCCCGGCATTCTTACCCCAAATATTGCAATATCTTCCCATTTTTGACCACTAATCGTCCAAATTATGACTCTTTCCGAACCCGCTACGCTGAACTCTGAGGTTGAAAGCCTGGTGAGAAATGATCCTCATCAAAGGCTTGATGAGATTGCCTCTCATGTGGAGTCTGACCTCAATGCTGTTAACGAAGAGATCCTCTCCCGGCTGGAATCGGATGTTGCCCTTATCAACCAGATGGGCTCCTACATTATTGGTGGGGGAGGAAAACGACTCCGCCCGATGACAGTTCTTCTTGCCTCACGAGCCCTCGGATATGAAGGTGATGACCACATTACCCTCGCAGCAGTGATCGAATTTATCCATACGGCAACCCTGCTCCATGATGATGTGGTCGACAATTCGAACCTCAGACGAGGCATGGCCACAGCAAATGATGTCTGGGGAAATGAAGCGGCGGTTCTGGTCGGTGATTTTCTCTACTCCCGCTCCTTTGAGATGATGGTTGAGGTCAACAACATGCGGGTGATGGAGATCATGGCCGAGACAACCAATGCGATCGCTGCCGGTGAGGTGATGCAGCTTCTCAACTGCAATGATCCTGAAACGACAGAAGCCCAATACCTCAAGACCATCCATCGCAAGACAGCCCGGCTCTTTGAATCAGCCGCCCGCATCAGTGCCGTCATCGCCGGCCAGAGTCGTGAGACTGAGGATGCCGTAGGACGGTATGGGCAGCACCTCGGTACGGCATTTCAGATGATTGATGACCTCCTTGACTACCACTCCGATAGTGAGGAGACCGGCAAGAACATCGGTGATGACCTGGCAGAAGGTAAAGCGACGCTCCCCCTTATTCGAGCGATGAAAGAGGGTAGTTCCGATCAACGCAGCCTGATCAGTGGGGCGATAGAATTTGGCAAGCTTGAGGAGATTGACCAGATCATTGAGATTATTGAATCAACAGGTGCATTTGCGTACACTTCGCGCCGCGCTGAAGAGCAGGCAGCAAGGGCCAAAGAGGCGCTTGCCGCAATTCCCGACTCCCCCTATCTCCAGGCGCTCCTGAATCTCGCCGACTTCACGGTCGCCCGCAGCTTTTAAACCGAATCGGGGTGTAGCTCACAAAAGGGCTGGTCAGCCGCAAGGGAGAGATACGACGCTACTCCATCGTAAAAGTTATCTTCCCTATAAACCAACCCGCTTCCTACACTTCATCTGCCATAGGACCAAAAGTGATCTGAAATGATGGTGTGTGACAGCTTGCTCCATACGCTACTCGTGGCTCTTTGGTGATTGACCTGAGTGACACAATGATCCTCTTTGTCGTATGACTCCCAGCCGTGAAATCACCTATTTTTGTAAACGCCGCTCCCCCGGAGGACTTGGCCAGAAGACTGGGCTAAGTTCTGGTCTGGGGTTAACTTAAGTGGTAGGTTTATGGGAATGGTCTGTGATTACTGATACTAGAGCTATAAATGTGGAGTGGCTCATGCCCATTCGTGTTGTGATGAATAAACAATCTATCTCTATCCTCAGCCTGCTTCTTCTGTGCTTATCTTGGGAGGCAGGTGCGTATGATGAGAAGGATTTGGGGAAACTAAAAGCAATTGGTGATTGCCCATCTTGTGATCTAAGTGATGCAGATCTGACTGATGCAAATCTGTATGAAGCAAATTTGTTAATGGCAAATCTGTCTAAGGTTGATTTGACCAAAGCAATTCTGGTTCATTCATCATTGTTTTTGGCAAATCTGACTGGGGCAAATCTGGAAGGGGCAACTCTGACTGGGGCCAATCTGACTGGGGCAACTCTGATTGGGGCAAATCTATCTGGGGCAAATCTGACTGGGGCACACCTGTATAAGGCAAATCTGACTGGGGCAACCCTGACTGGGGCAAATCTGACTGGGGCAAATCTTTCTGAGGCAAATCTGACCAAAGCAAATCTTGATGGGGCAACTCTGTCTGAGGCAGATCTGAGTGTGGTAAATCTGACTGGGGCAAATCTGACTGGGGCAAATCTGACTGGGGCAAATCTGTTTAAGGCAAATCTGAGTGGGGCAATATTGTGTAATACAACGAAGTCTGACGGAAGAATAAACGATTCGGGTTGTTAGCAGATCAAAATAGAAGAAATCAGCATCTTATTTTCTGGTGATGCATGCTCTTATTCAGTTACAACAAATAACAGCAGGATTATAGGCGCAATTAGAGGGTGTTTAGGGCAAGAAATTATTGCGCATTTCTATTGCATGACGTGGGTGAGGAAAAGAAAGACCCTGCACAGGCAGGGTCTTTCAGAGTACGGCCTTAGCCGTTGTTGGGTCTGTCTTACTACCGGCGCCGGGAAACAGGGGCCGGGCCGGGTGCCGGGGAAGGCTGACCGGGTCGCGGCATGTAGCCTGGATCGATTATGAAACCTGGATCGATGATTGAATGCCTGCGACGTAAGTTATCGGGTATCGGCATAGAAGTCGGCACCGGCACTGGTGATATGCCACCGGTAATCTGATCCATCTCAGTTGTCTTCATTTCGTTTGTCATTGCAATTTCTCCTGTTAAGGGTTTAACTGGGTTATTCCAGTGCCGCCATTCTGGGTAAAAAGTCACAAGAGGGATGTGATGATCATCACACAGGTAAGTGCAACTATTGAAAGCCTGTGATCGCGATCACATTTAATGATGGATGATCCCAGTAATTGAAGAGGACAAATGGGTGTGAGTTTTATGTTGTATCAAGGGCTGGTCAGGTTAGCCGCAAGGGAGGAATACGACGCTACTACATTCACATCCTAAGGCATCTGGGTATCCCCTGACCCCCGCCGGTTGATGACTGGCAGGAGCAGGTGAGATGGCTTATAAGTTGCTGGATCATTGCCTTATTGCATTAAATGCTGGAGGTGCTACTTAAATCCATCGGGATATAAATCAGGGTGACATCTTGCGCACTGAAACATATTATGGGGTCTGCACCTCGCTACTTGCTGTATATTGAATACCCTAGTGTTGGGGTTTTTTCTGCGAGCTTCTTTAATCCCAATCTTCCACCCGCCGGCGACTCCATCCAACTCCTCTTCACTCAATTGCGCAGCAAATAGTAAGTCCTCTGGTGTGAACTCACATCCACATTCAGCACCCAGCGCAATAAGCGATTCAGTGTCTATCTCTTCGCCTATTTTCGCCTGTAGTTCCTCACTACCTGCAATCTGATTCATAAACTGCTCTAGATTCTCTCTGCTCATGATGGTTCTCCTTTTAGGTGTCTCAAAGTAATCCTATACCTTTTAATAGGGTTATTGCGAGAAGAGGGTAAATAAACCTTGATCTAACCGTCACCTGTTGGTTTGACTACCTCTCTATCCCCCCAGCTCTGGTAACCTTGCATTACGGGATTACAAAGAGAAAACCCCGCCTAAGCGGGGTTTTCAATGAGACATGGAAGTCTCGTTACGAGGAGAGTAACCCACTGGATTCCTCCGGTAGGTGTAATAACTCTACAAGAGAGCTGGATTGAAGGATGTGTTGGTCATCA
>Ga0208521_1000805_pt1 | contig 17894 bp, 15 predicted proteins | sample ETNtaG_24_FD_185754 | JGI IMG/M metagenome (GOLD analysis project Ga0208521, IMG submission 185754) | Marine microbial and viral communities from oxygen minimum zone, Eastern Pacific Ocean - ETNP201306SV47 (SPAdes) (version 2) | ecosystem: Environmental > Aquatic > Marine > Oceanic ... | reverse complement strand
CGACGACCACAACCGAGAAGGCCGACTCGAACCGCGCTGGCCATGTGGCCGCACCGTTCCGGGGCTTGGTCAGCGTGAAGACCGAGGTCGGGGCGGTGGTCGAGGTCGGTCAGCTGGTTGCCACAATCGAGGCGATGAAGATGGAGTCGCGCATCACGGCGCCAATCGCCGGGGTGGTCGAACGGGTAGTCGTCGGCGACGCTGCGTCGGTCGAACCCGGTGATCTGATCCTTGAGATCCGCGTAGCCGGCACCTCCGCCTCACCAGTCATCGATGTTGATCACAGCTAAGGCATTGCAGGGAGCGGTCAGAAACTGTAGCCGTTTCCTTTGCAGTTTCTGACGGGTACACCATCTGGGCCGACAGTTTCGACCACATCCAGGCTGGCGTCTGGGCGATGTCTCCCTGGGAAGGGTGCCTCAGTCTTTCTACTCGACCCGCTACACGGGGTAACGAATGACCGATAAGAAGGTCGGATGACTAGGGGCGTTCAAGCCCCCCTCCGGCACTACGAAAGCGCAGGTCTGGGCCTGAAGATCATCACACCGTCGTCTAAGCCGTGAACGCTGGGGAGGCTCCTCCACTTATCGGGTGAAGCCTCCCGTCAGCACCCCATCAGACCCCAGTCGGTGTACGGAGCAGGAACAACTGCGAACACTCCACAAGGGCGTGTTCGCAGTTCTTGCATGCACGTGTTCGCAGTTTCGAAAAGGCAACACTTATTGCGCTGCCTTTTCGGGTTTTCGGCGATTGTGTGACCTCTAGTGAGCTCGTCCTTGGCGGCGTCCGGGGTTTGGATCCACAGGCGTAGGTCGTCTAGTGCGTCGTACTTGCCGTCGCCAAGCGACGCCGTACCCGTGCCCGTGCCCGGGAGATTGAACTCGCCGAGCTCGTCGAGCGCAGCGCCGAAACTCTCGCTGTTCAGGTTCGGCCCCGCTGCTTCGGCAATCGTGCTGAATACGGTGAGTGCTCGACAGGCGATTCGAACCGGTCGCCGGCAGTTTGATCCAATCGCTATCGTCCTGCGGTGTTGGGGCTCAAGTCCCCCCACCTATACCAGGAGAGGGAAGCCAAAGAATGCAAGTACCGACACGGCTGGATCAGTACATCGAGACCAACAAGCAGCAGAGTTTCGAGAAGGACTTCCACCTCGGCTGGGAGCACTACGAAACGTGGGAGGAGGCAACGGTCGGTGAACGGGCGCTCGCCTCTCACACCTTTACGGTCGTGGCCGAGGACATCGTCTCCTACAACCGGGCGTGCGGCGAAACAGACCCTCTGTACACAGACCCGGAGTACGCCCTCGAGCACTCCCCGACCGGGGAGGTGCTCCAGCACCCGATCTTCGCTACGACGGTCGGCTTCTACTCGGTGGGATCGTCTGGAATCGGATCTTGGATGCGGACACCCGGCGCTCGCAATCCTGGCCAGTTGATCGAAATCAACGAGCCGTTTCGTGAGGGCGAGGTCATCACCACCACCGTGACGACAAGACAGAAGTTCATTCAGCGGGACAAGCACTACTTGACAATGTTCATGGAATTTCACAACCAAGACGGTGTCCTCAAAGGCACATGGGATTGCTCCCTCATCTTGCCGGCCAACAAAGCCCTCATCGCCCAGTTCGTGAACGCTTGAGAAGGAGAAGACCATGACTACTTCGACCTCCCGGGCCCCAAAGGCCGCCCCTCCGGTCGCCCCCTGCTTCAGTGAAATCGACACAGGAGCGGAGCTCCCACCGGTCGAACTCTGCTGCGAGCAGCAGGTCATCGACCGTTACGCGGTCGCCTCACTCGACATGAACCCAGTACACACCAACGAGGAGTGGGCGGCCAGGGCCCAAGTATTTGGCATGCCCGAAACCGTGGTCCACGGGATGATGACGATGTCGAGCCTGGCCTCGGTAGTCACGCGATCGTGGGGCCCAGTAAGCGCCAACGGCGGTAGCGTTCGCTTCGTCGACGCAACATTCACCAAGCCCGTCAGGGTCGGAGAGACGGTCGTCTCGAAAGGCGTGGTCAAGAAGAAGCACTATCACGGCGACGGCAAGAACTGGGTCGAGGTAAGGGTCGAATCCCGAGACACAGCCGGTGACGTCATTGGCGTCGCCAACGTTGGGTACAACCTCCCCGACTAGTCGGAGAAATACAGGGCTCGAGGTGGTGATGTGTTAGGAGTCGTGGGCTGACTCCAACGAAGTGCCACACCCCCATGACACGATTGGGAAATGGCCGCGTTGAACTTGGGCGTGGGCGTTCAAGTCCCCCTCCGGCACACACGGAATCTCTGGAGTGATCTTCGAATAGGGCCCTTCTGCAGGCCGCGTACAGGCCGCGAGACCTCGCGAAACAACGCGAACCAGTGATCAAGCAGAATGGCAGGCCACAGACAGTTTCCTAGCGTTTGCGCAGGTCAGCATACCTTGCTGGTTCTGGCCATCTACACCTAGGGCTGGGGTTGGCGACCGTGGAGCCTCCCCCACTTATCTGGTGAAACCTCCCCCAGAAGTCACATCACACCCCAGTCGGTGCACGGAGCAGGAACAACTGCGAACACGACGCCACGGCGTGTTCGCAGTTCTTGTGTGCACGTGTTCGCAGTTTCGGAGATGCAGCGCTGCGGATATCTCCAACGATATGTTGCAATAGGGAGAAGGCATCGGGTCGGAGTGGGGACGGCCCATCAGCAAGCAATACCCAGCTGGAGTCAAGCAGACACAAATCAAACACAGCCAAGGGAATGCAAACACATGGAGACAGTCCGAACACCTGATGATCGATTCGTCGATCTGCCCGGCTACCCGTTTGAACCGCACTACGCCGAAATACCCGATGGTGACGGTGACACGCTAAGGGTCCACTACCTCGATGAGGGCCGATCTGACGGCTCCACTGTGTTGTTGATTCACGGTGAGCCAACTTGGAGTTACCTCTATCGCCACATGATCCCACCACTGGTTTCGGCCGGCCACCGGGTGATCGTCCCTGATCTCGTCGGCTTTGGTCGAAGTGACAAACCGACGGAGACGACTGACTACAGCTACGCCCGCCACGTTGTCTGGACCTCGTCACTTATCTTCGATCATCTTGATCTGCTTGACATCACATTGTTTGGCCAGGACTGGGGTGGCCTCATCGGCCTACGCCTCGTGGCCGACCAGCCCGACAGATATGAACGAGTGGCTATCGCCAACACGGCTCTACCAACTGGGAAAGGCTGGACGGAAGCCTTCATGGCCTGGCAGAAGTTCTCCCAGGACTCGCCAACATTCCCAATAGGCAAGATTGTCAACGGTGGATGTGCCACCGACCTGCCAGTTGAAGTAATTGCTGCCTATGACGCCCCCTTCCCAGATGACTCCTACAAGGCCGGAGCCCGGATCTTTCCATCGTTGGTGCCCGTTACCGCCGATGACCCGGAAGTGTCCGCCAATAAGGCGGCATGGAAGGTGCTCGAGCAGTTTGAGAAGCCGTTCTTGGTCGCGTTCAGCGACCTTGATCCGGTGACCAATGGCAGCCATGCGCCCTTCTTGGCCAGAGTTCCTGGGACTCAAGGCCAACCACATACGACAATCGAGGGCGCGCACCACTTCCTTCAAGAAGATCAGGGGCCGGTGTTGGCTGCGCTGCTTGTCGACTTCATGGCCTCATGACCACTGTTGAGCAGTCCTGTCTGGTCGAGGCCACACCGGTCGGAGGTTGGCCTTTTCCAGATCTACTTGGTTTCTGCATTCATGATTTGTCCATGTCCCCTGTGTGATCAACTTGTTCAAGAGTTTCAAGGAGCTCCAGCATGACTGAACCGATCATCAACAAGCCGCCAGAGGATTGGCGCAAGACCGCGTGTGTGCTGTGCAGCTCAAACTGTGGGATCGAGGTCAAACTCGACGAGCGAGCGATCACCCGAGTGCGGGGCAACAAAGCACACGTCACCTCAGCGGGCTACACATGCGAAAAGGCCCTGCGTATCGACCACTACCAGAACAATCACAGTCGATTGACATCTCCGATGCGGCGCCTCGACGATGGCACCTACGTAGAAGTCGACTGGGATACGGCAATCGCTGGGGTCGCCGAGGGTCTGCGTTCGGTAACCGAGCGGTACGGCGACGACCGCATCCTTTATTACGGAGGAGGAGGGCAAGGCAACCACCTTGGTGGAGCCCACTCCACCGCTACCCAACGGGCATTCGGCATGAAGCGGCGATCCAACGCGCTTGCACAAGAAAAAACCGGGGAGGCCTATGTCGAAGGCCTCATGTTCGGAACCCACACCCATGGCCAAATCGAGGAGGCACAAGTTGCTGTGTTCGTAGGAAAGAACCCGTGGCACTCTCACGGCTTCGATGCAGCCCGCCGGGTCCTCAAAGAGATCGCTGCAGACCCTGACCGTCAACTCATCGTGATTGACCCCCGCCGCACCGAGACCGCCGATCTGGCCGACTACTGGTTACCCGTTCGCCCCGGCACTGACGCCTTCCTGCTTGCCGCCATCGGTGCAGTGTTGGTTGATGAGAGGCTGACCTCTGAGAAATGGCTAACAGATCACGTAGTCGGCGTTGAGGCCGCCACCACTGCCTTGGGAAAGGTGCCGATTGTTGATTTCGCGAAACGGTGCGGTATCACTGAGAGCCAAATCCGAGAGGTCGCTCGGCTCCTGGCGAGTGCCACGAGCGTCTCAATGCTCGAGGACTTGGGCATAGAGATGGCCCCCCATTCGACACTGGTGTCATACCTTCATCGATTGGTGAGTGTGTTGACCGGAAACATCGGAAACCCCGGTGGGTTGACCCCGCACACATCAATCGCTGGGCTCTTCAACTATTCCGCAGCTGGCAATGAGCCCGTCGATCCGGTCACCGGGGGGCGCATCATCTCGGGTTTGGTGTCCTGCAACGAAATCGCCGAAGGCATCCTCTCCGACCACCCTGAGCGAACCCGCGCCATGTTTATCGAGAGTGCCAACCCGGTGCACTCGTTGGCTGACTCCGACGCTTTCCGGCGAGCCATGAGGGCCTGTGAGTGCACCGTCGTCATAGACGTCGCTATGACCGAAACTGCCGAACAGGCCGACTGGGTATTGCCGGCAGCCTCGCAGTACGAAAAGGCTGAGGCCACCTTCTTTGCCAGCGGATTTCCCGACAACCACTTCCACATGCGGCCCGGCATTCTTGAACCATTGGAAGGCACGCTGGCGGAACCCGAGATTCACGCTCGGCTGGTACGGGCCAGTGGAACTCTTGACGCCGCTGAGGAGGCAGGGGTACTTGACGACCTGAGAGCCGCAGCAGCTGGCGGAATTGATGCCTTCACGACGACATTTACCACCGCCGTGCAGCATCATCAGGAATTGAGCAGTGTGGGAGCGGTAGTGCTATATGAGACTCTCGGTAGGACGCTTCCGGCCGGCAGTGAAGGTGCAGCAGCCATATGGTTCCTCGCTCAGATGACTGCGATGCAGCACCCTGAGGCAGTGCGGGCAGCTGGCCACGAGGGCGACGGTCCAGCACTTGGCAACGCTTTGTGGCAGGCCATCATCGACGGTGAGGACGGGGTGGTATTCACTCGCCATGACTACAGCGAGGCCCTTAATTTGCTGGGCACTCCCGATGGCCACATCAATCTTGACCTGCCCGAGATGCTGGCCTTGCTTGGCGCTCTTCCCGAAGCGCCCGAGCGCTACACCTCCAATGACTACCCGTATGTACTTTCAGCCGGCGAGCGACGGAGCTTCACCGCCAACACCATTATCCGTGACCCGTCTTGGCGAAAGAAGGACGCCCAGGGCGCCCTACGATTGAGTTCAGCCGATGCTGAGGCGCTTGGCGTCGATGATGGAGGCCGAGTGCGGATCACCACTCCTGGCGGTGTGGCGGTCGCCGTCGCCGAGATCAACAACACCATGCAGGAAGGCCACGTATCCCTCCCGAACGGTCACGGTTTGGCCTATTCGCCGGCCGGGGGCGATCCCGAGATCTACGGCGTGGCCCCCAATGAACTGACCACCCTCGACTGGTGTGATCCGATCGTCGGCACCCCTTGGCACAAGCATGTCCCGGCGCGCCTGGAAGCGGTGTCCCCCTAGTAGGAAGAACCCCCACCACTGTCTTGGAGTGTTCGCCCTCGGGAACTCCCCTTAGGCTCTGGGGGATGGAGGAACAGCAGAGGTTCCGCGACCAGGCGCTGACCCTGGCCGGAGTGGTCGGCGAGAACGTCGAGATCACCAGCGCCAACCCACTCAACTACCACCAGGCCATAACCGACCCGGCGGGGTGTGAACCGGTGGTAGTGGACGGAAAGTTATTCCTACCCAGTTCGGAGGAGCCACTGCCCCTTGTGCTCGTCGTGCCGGGGAGTCTGGGGGTCGCCGACAGTCACGTGGGCCATGCAGAAACCCTGGTGGCCGCCGGCTACGGGGCGTTCGTTCTCGACCCGTTCGGGGCTCGGGCAGTCGAATCGACGGTGGCCGACCAGACGCAGTATTCCTTGGCCTCAAGCGCCTTCGACGTCCTGGCCACCCTCCGTACCCTCTCCCAGCACCCGGCCGTCGACCCAGAACGGATATCTGGCCAGGGTCACAGCAGGGGTGGTACGGCGGTATTGGCCGCGTCCATGCGCCGTTTCGCCAATCCCATCGTGGGAGAGGGGTTGTCCCTGGCCGGGGCCTACAGCGTCTACCCGTGGTGCGGCCACCAGTTCGCCTACCCGGATGTGGGCCCGACCCGGATACGGGCCATCGTCGGCGACCTGGATGACTGGGTCTCCGTCCAACAGGCTCAGGCTCAGATCCAGGCCATCCGTCTCATGGGGGGCAACGCCTCAATCCGGGTGGTCGCCGGAGCGGCCCACAGTTTCGACCGCCACGAACCGGTACACGAGATCCCTGAGGCCACCGTGGCCCCCGGTGCCTCCACCGTCTATCTAGACGATGATGGGGCGATGGTCGATCCGTTCACCGGGGTTGCCGACCCGGCCTCGGTCGACCTCGACATGTTCCTCGCCGTGGCCGATTCCGGTCTGGGTCGCCTGGGCGCTCATATCGGTAGCGTTGGCGACCAACCGGCGTTGTTCACCGCTGACATGCTTGAGTTCCACTCAGCGGTGCTCGCCACCTAGGTGTTCCGAGCCTCCAGCCAGGGCCTGGTGAACTCGTTTGTAATGCACGGGCCTGGCGACTCGGGTGGAGTAATGCCCTTCTAGTTCAGTCCGAAAGTTGCCGCGTTGACTATTGTGGCTGAGGCAGGGGTGGCCCCTTTTTCAACTCAGGATGATGCCGCCATCGACCTCTATGGCCTGGCCTGTCAGGTAACGGGCGTCGTCACTTGCCAGAAAGGCGATCACGCCGGCTATCTCAGATGGATCGGCGAGGCGCTTGACGGCAGTGTCGGCGGCACGCATCTCCAGCCACTCGGCCCCCGTCATGCCGAGCCTCTCCCCGACCTCATGGGCGACGTCTCTAACCATGGCTGTGAGGGTGTTGCCGGGACACACGGCGTTGACGGTCACGCCCGACGGTCCCAGTTCCATCGCCGCAGACCTCGTGATACCGATAACGCCGCTCTTTGTTGCGGAGTACTCAGCTGACTCCGGCCAACTGGTCTTGCCGGCCATCGAGGAGATGTTGACTATCGACCCGCGACCCTGCGCTGCCATGGTCAACGAAGCAAGGCTGTTGGATATCAACACCCCCGTCAGGTTCACCGCCACGATGTCATCCCAGTGCTCAGCCGAAATCTCAGACAACGGTCCGCCCACATAGACGCCGGCACTTGTCACGAGCGTGTCAATGCGACCCCAGCGCTCCACGACCACTGCGAAGGCAGCCTCCTGATCGCTACGCGATCGGATGTCGCAGGCCAGCGCCACGGCGTCTACGCCCAATGTCTTCACAGCCTCAGCAGTGGCCTCATTCTCCTCGACATTGATATCCAGACAGGCCACAGCGGCTCCCTCAGAGGCGAACCTGAGCGCGGTCGCCTCGCCGATACCGGTCGCTGACCCTGTGACCACCACGACGTGCCCGTCAAACCTTTGTGTCATGGACCCCATCATCACCCAGGTTGCCGTTCGCCCAGCCATCGCAGAACAGCATCGGCCACGACGACAGGCTGTTCAGGAAGCAGTGCATGGCCGGCATCTGTAACGTTCACCAGCGTTGCACGCCCACCAAGGCGCTCGATGATGTCGTGTGCATTGGCGGGCAGGGCCACCACATCGTCTGCGGGTTGCACCACCAGAACGTCGGCGCTGCCGGCCGTCCACCAACCGCTGGGATCGTCTGCCTCCACCGCCCTTCCCTGGAGTTGGGCCACAGCCGGGAACCAGCCACCCGTCCACACCGATGGATCATTCCCAGGTGCGAAAAAGGCCATGCCCACTGCAGCAAGGTGTTCCTCGGGTGATGTGCCCGTGTCGAAGACACGCCTGAGGGCGGCCATGTGCTCAGGTGCCGGCCTGAAGCGGCCACCGCAGGCCAGAAGCACAAGGCCGGAGACGAGGTCCGGTTGCCGGGTGGCCACAAGCCTCGCCAACCGGTTGCCGAAGGCGTGACCCACGACCGTGGCCGGAACCAGGCCAAGGGCCTTGATCACGGCAACCGCATCATCGGCAAGGTCACCCATGGACACACCCTCCAGCACCCCGGTGCTGCCACCTATCCCCCTCGGCTCAGGTGCAACTGCCCGGTAGCCCGTGACGGCAAGACGTTGCGCTAGGTCCTCGAAGTCGGATGCGCCGCGACCGAGAGACGGAAGCATCACAACGGCGTGCCCTGTGCCGATCGACCTGACGTGGATTGGACCGGCAGGTCCCTCCACCAGGAACGTTGACCAGACCCCGGCAGAGTTGGGCGAAGCGTTCTCGTCCACTGCTGGATCGCCGCTCTCGCTCATCACGAACCGATTGTCGCGTAAAGGTCCGACGCCCCTGACACCGGGCTGGTACCTCCGTTCGGCGGGTATCGAAGTCTTATTGCGCTCCCGTCTGAAAGTGCTTCTCGGTTTCCTGTCGGTTGAGGACGTACGTCGCATCCGGGTCGAAACGTTCTTCCCAACCGTCAACAACCCATTCGGGCATGACCCAGTAGGTGAACCCGTCGGGTAGGTCAACGTACTTCCACACCCGATGGCTCTTGAAGAACGGCCTGATGATCCCGGTGGTAGCTAGGAACTCTCGCATGTCAAGCCACAAGGACAAGTAGTCCTCCCTGAAGTGGGTCATGAGGTATTGATGCTCTAACGGCCCGGTGTACTCAACGGTGGTACGGAAGTCAGCTGCCGCTAGCCGTGACATGACATCCTCGACGGTCACCATGTCGACTGGCCGACGCCCCATCTCATAGGCAACAGTCTCTCAGACCGCTATGGCTTTCAAGATCCTGGTCAAACCACTTCTGGAAGACTGGTGGTACGAGGAGTTGAGGGTCCGGGGTGTTACACGAGTGTCGGAGGGGGACTTGAACTCACCTCACCCACCCGGCATCTGGCGTCGTCCTGCGGTAGCCAGCGCCCGACCAATACATCTAGCAACGGCTGAATCTGCTCCCTACAGTTAGATGCCGCTCCAAGGTGCTCGATGCCATTGGCAAACCATTAGCAACGCGACACCCCTACTCGGTTAGGGCCCCGACTGGCAAAGCGCTAAACGCTCAGTCATGACTCGCTGCTCTTGGCCCTCAACCCGAAGAACGGGCCGGCGCCGATGCACACCTCATTGCACAGAATGTATGTAACTACATGGGCACAGAGTTACATGACAGACACACAAGCCTGAATCCACGGGCACTAGCGGTCCAGACGGACACCTCGGAGAGATTTCTGTGTTTTCGATTCGCCCCCGTCTGGGTGGCTAGTTGCGGATGCGCTAGACAGATGAGATTCCGAGTCCCTAGTAGGGGCCGGCCTCCACTGACGAACTGCTGGTGGGTATGAGCGCTACTTCGAACATCCAGACGATCCAGGATTGCTGGGCGCCCCTTAGGGTCCTGGGGATCTCTGACCAAGTGGATGTCGGCGTCCTGATCGACGACGAACTGCTCGACAGCTCGCTTAGGGCGCTGCAGATCAAGTTCCACCCGGATCGGACCGGTGCCGACGCCGTGGACCGGGAGCTGCGCGAGGAGAAGTTCAAGGCCGTCAGGGCGGCCTACGAAACCGTCAAGTCCGCCGACTTCACCTGTGTGTGGTGCGGCGCCAACGCCGATTCACGATCAATTTTCTGGGAGTGGATCTCACGGGTGCTGTTCCAGATCGGGAGACGTGTTGGCCGGACAGGTTTGATCCGGTCGCCGCCGGAGTGATCATCGACTAGGCCGTTTGTCAGGCTGCCGGGGCCACCTCGTTGACGTCGGCAGTCCCGCTGTCATTCGATTCCACCTCTTGGGCCACTCCTCCTCCGGCCAGCAAGTCGAAGCCCTCGTCGCCTGAGCTGTACTCCTCGGACCCATCCGTATCCTCCACCAAGTTCGACGCAGCAGTCAGAAGCACCCCGCGGGCCTCTTCAAGCTCACGGTCCGCTTGATCGCATTCCGCATCCAGGCGTTTCCGAGCCACTAAGCGGCACTCATAGGCCAGATGCGCTTTTCTAGTCGGGTAGTCGTCCACCTCACCGACTTCCGATGGTTGATCGACCACCGTGGTGAACCCCATCGGCCGATCACCGGCTTTCAGATTGGCGGTGAGTCGTTCATTGGAGGCGTCGTGGAAGTCGCAGTCGGCCAGACGTTCGGCCTCGACGGCCAACGTTCGCTTCCGGTGAAGTACCTCGGCCCGGCGGCGAGCGTTGGCGTAGCATCGGGCGCTGTCCAGTACCTCAACCTCGGTAGATGGTTTCCGGGGTTCGGGAGGATGGGACATGGACCTTCTCCGTGTTCTGGTGGCGGGGGGGGTTGAGTTTAGGGAACTCGCACCGACGCGCGCGCGGACCCTCCGAAGCCGCCGGAGTGATCCTCGAGGGCTAGACCCTCTTGGTCGGCCCTCGCTTGTCACAACCCGTGTCACAGAATCCAGACCACCACGCGGACATAGCCATACCCGACAGACACACAGGCCTGATTCCACGGGCATTAGGGGTCCAGGTGGACACCCCGGACAGATTTCTGTGTTCGATTCCCCCCAGCTCCACCAGAGTTTGTGCCACTCCCAAGGACCAACCGTATTATCCCAGTCATCAGCGACCGGAACTCGACCACTCGAACCGAACGGCTCGCCGCTACCGGGATGGATGGGGCCGGCCTAACCACGATCCTTTGGCGGGGCCTTACCTTGGCCTGTGCGGCGTGTGGCTCCAGGGGCCTCTTCCATCACTGGTTGAGGATGCGTTCGACTTGCCCGGTATGCCATTTCCGTTTCGCCCGTTCGGAAGGGTTCTGGATTGGCGCCATCGGAGTTAACTCGGTTATGAGTGGATTCATCTGCCTACTGGCAGCAGTCGGGCTGCTTCTGCTTTCCCTGCCAGATCCGACATGGCCTACGGTGCTGTTCCCGTCAGCAGCGTTGGCCTTAGTCGCCCCCATCATCCTCGATCCAGTCACACGTACCTTGTGGACCGCGATCGTGGCCGTCGCCGACCCCCCAGCGCCACCATGCGGAATTGGCGACCGGACCTCTATATCTGTGGTCTCACCGAAATGCTGAACACCCTGCCTCCATGGAGGCAGGAATCAGTCGGTCACTTGTTCATCTGCTCTCGCATCTTCATCATGGCTACGTAGTCGCCAACCGGCTGGATTTTCGCACTCCCAGCAGAGACGATCGGGAACATTCCTGTAAAGATCTGCGCCACGTCATCGGCATCGACCACGAAGAAGAAGTCGTGCCCCGGCGGGTCTACCCAGGCACCAATCACCTCATTCACATTCTCTTCGAGAGTACCGAGCACGGCACCGAAGGTCTCGGCAATGACAGCGTCGTCGTGCGCCGGGCAAGTGGATTCGTCATGATGGTGTGTTACGTGAAAGAGCATTCTCTCGTCCCCTTGGTTACCAGAATCGACCCCTTCTGAGCCGATCACCCCCCCAATGAAAGCACAGCCCATTACTTTGACCAGCAGTGGAGGCCGCTCCACAGTTGGGAATCGTTGCAATCGACTGTGCCGGGAAATAGGTCGTTTCGTTCGGCCGGCCGGCGTGTCAGACTCCCCCGCCATGAGCGAGAGTGGCGTCGGGTGGCAGTTCTGGATCGACCGCGGAGGCACATTCACGGACGTCGTGGCACGCCGCCCGGACGGTTCAATCACCACCCTCAAGTTGCTCTCCGAGAACCCCCGCCAGTACTCAGATGCTGCGGTTGCCGGCATCCGAACCGTGCTCTCCCTTGATACCGATGACCCGCTCCCACCGCGGCTGATGGACAGCGTCAAGATGGGCACGACCGTCGCCACCAACGCACTCCTTGAACGCCAGGGCGAACCAACCCTGCTGGTGGTGACCCGGGGGTTCGCCGACGCCCTGCGCATCGGCTACCAGGCTCGTCCGGAGTTGTTTGCCCTCGACATCGTGCTCCCGGAGATGCTCTACAGCGGCGTCGTCGAGGTGGACGAACGGGTAGGTGCGCGTGGCGAGTTGCTGACTCCTCTCGACATTGAACAGGCACGGGCCGACCTGACCCGGGCCCACGAATCGGGCCTCTCCTCTGTAGCCATCGCCCTGACCCACGGCTACCGCTACACCGACCACGAGAAGCAGTTGGCCGCCCTGGCCGAGGAGGTCGGCTTCACACAGGTTTCGGTGAGCCACCTGGTCAGCCCGCTCATGAAGTTGGTTTCACGTGGGGACACGACGGTCGTCGACGCATACCTCTCACCGGTACTGCGGCGCTACGTGAACCAGGTGGAGGAGCAGTTGTCGGCCGGCAACCCCGGAGAAGACGCCCCCCTGCTCATGTTCATGCAATCCAACGGCGGGCTGACCGATGCCAGGCACTTCCAGGGCAAGGACGCCCTGTTATCTGGACCGGCAGGTGGTGTCGTCGGGATGGTCGCCACGGCCCGGGAGGCCGGCTATGACCGCCTCATCGGCTTCGACATGGGTGGCACCTCGACAGACGTCTCCCACTACGGCGGTGAGTTGGAACGCACCTACGAGACCGAGGTGGCGGGCGTGAGGGTGCGGGCCCCGATGATGCTCATCCACACCGTTGCGGCCGGTGGCGGGTCGATCGTCCACTTCGATGGTGCACGCATGCGGGTAGGTCCTGACTCGGCCGGCGCCGACCCGGGACCGGCCTGTTACGGCAACGGTGGTCCGCTGACGATCACGGACTGCAACGTGATGCTGGGTCGCCTGCGATCTGACTTCTTCCCGGCGGTGTTCGGCCCGGGCGGAGACCAACCTCTCGACGTCGAGGTGCTCCAACGCCTCTTCAACGCGTTGGTGCAGGAGGTCGCCGACGCCACCGGCAGGCCGGCAACTGCCGAAGACCTGGCAGAGGGCTTTCTCACGATCGCCGTCGAGAACATGGCGAACGCAATCAAGAAGATCTCGGTCCAACGTGGCCATGACGTGACCGACTACGTGCTCGTCTGCTTCGGTGGAGCAGGAGGCCAGCACGCCTGCCTCGTGGCCGACCGTCTCGGGATCGAAAAGGTACTGGTGCACCCCCACGCCGGCGTTCTCTCGGCACTGGGCATCGGCCTCGCCGACGTGCGCACCGTCAACGACGAATCGGTGGAGGCGGAGTTGACCGAGGCGGCCCTCGACACCGTTCGCCGGGCCGCCGACCGCCTACGGGAGACGGGCCGGGCCACGGTCCTGGCACAAGGCGTTGGGGACGATCACGTCGAGTCCTTCGAGCGGGTGGCCGTGCGCTACGACGGCAGCGACACCGCACTGCATGTGCCGCTGGGAGACGTAGGAAACGTGGTTGCAGCCTTCGAGGCTGCACACCATGCACGGTTCGGCTTCACCTCACCGGGCAAGGCCATGATCGTGGAATCCACACAGGTGGAAGTGGTCGGCCACTCCGACACGGTTGCAACGACCGCTGCCCCCACTGCCGGGACTGAGGCAACTCCCCTCGGTGTGTTCCAGTCGGTCATGGACCACGGCACCCACGACACCCCGTTTATCGACCGCGAGGCACTCGGAATCGAAGCCAGCCTCGACGGGCCGGCGGTGATCATCGAGGCCAACTCCACGACGGTCGTCGAACCTGGATGGCAGGCAGTGGTGCTGGAGACAGGTGACCTCCTCATCTCGCGGGTTGCCCCCCGCCCCGACCAAGTACAACTCGGGATCGACCAGGCCGACCCGGTCCAGTTGGAGATCTTCAACAACCTGTTCATGAACGTCGCCGAGCAGATGGGCCTCGTGCTCGAGAACACCGCTGTCTCGGTGAACATAAAGGAACGCCTTGACTTCTCCTGCGCCATCTTCGACCCCAGCGGAGACCTCATCGCCAACGCCCCCCACATGCCCGTCCACCTGGGTTCCATGAGCGAAACGATCAAGTCGGTGATCTCCCAGAACTCTGAGCCTGGAGATCGCCAACCCAGCCGCATGTCTCCGGGCGACGTGTTCGTCCTGAACGCCCCCTACAACGGCGGCACCCACCTTCCCGACATCACCGTGGTCAAGCCCGTCTTCGAGGGTGACGACATCATCTTCTACGTAGCCTCCCGCGGTCACCACGCCGATGTGGGCGGAATGACCCCCGGCTCGGCGCCTGCCGACTCGACCTCTGTTGAACAGGAGGGGGTGCTGTTGAACGGTGAGAAGATCGTTGAAAGTGGCATTTTCCTCGAAGAGGACCTCCGGGATCTGCTGGCAACGGGGCCCTACCCGGCCCGCAGCCCCGACCAGAACGTCGCCGACCTGAAGGCCCAGGTGGCCGCATGCGAAAAGGGCACGATCGAGCTGCTGGGGGTGGTCGACCACTACGGCCTCACCGTGGTTCACGCCTACATGGCCCACGTGAAGCGCAACGCCGAGGACTCGGTACGGCGCCTCATCGGAACGCTCAGCGACTGCTCCTTCACCTACGGCACCGACGACGGCCACCAGGTGTCGGTGTCCATCACCGTCAACCGGGAGGCAGGGTCGGCAACGCTCGACTTCACCGGAACCAGCGACACCCATCCTGGCAACTACAACGCCCCGCGTGCCGTCTGCCAGGCGGCGGTCCTGTACGTGTTCCGGTGCATGGTCGACGACGACATCCCCCTCAACGCAGGATGCATGGAGCCCCTCGAGCTGATCCTCCCTGAACCGTCCATGATCAGCCCCGAGTACCCGGCGGCGGTCATCGCCGGAAACGTGGAGACCTCACAGTTGATCGTCGACACCCTGTTCGGTGCGCTGGGCGTGATGGCGGCTCCCCAGGGAACGATGAACAACTTCATCTGGGGCAACGACCGCTACCAGTACTACGAGACCATCTGTGGCGGAGCCGGCGCCACCGCCGGCCGGGACGGCTGCGACGCCGTGCACACCCACATGACCAACTCCCGGCTCACCGACCCCGAGGTGCTGGAGTGGCGCTACCCCGTCGCATTGGAAAGCTTCGCTATCCGACGAGGATCGGGAGGTGCTGGTGCCCACAGGGGCGGTGACGGCACTGTGAGACGTATGCGCTTCAACGATTCGGTCACAGTGAGCCTGCTCACCTCCCACCGCGTGGTCCCTCCGTACGGGATGGCTGGAGGCGAACCGGGTGAGACAGGCGTGAACATGGTCATCCGCTCAGACGGAAGCAGCGAGTCACTCAGCGGTACAGCCTCCTGTGAGGTCAAGCCTGGCGATGTGATGCAGATCTCTACCCCCGGTGGTGGCGGATTCGGTGCCCCGTGAAGTACCCGACCTAGATTGCTTCCCGATGGCATGGCGGGACTCCGCGTGCGACACTGAGACCTGACGACGCTGAAGGGAAATTGGTGGCAAAGCGAGCAGTCGTAACCGGATGGGGAAAGTGTGTTCCTCCCACCACCCTGACCAACGCCGACTTGGAAAGACTCTGCGATACGAACGACCAGTGGATCATCGAGCGCACCGGTATCCAGAGTCGTCGGATCTCCCACGTGGAGGGAACCGACTTGGCCGAACTGGCTGCTCAAAGAGCCCTCGCGTGTGCCGGCCTTCAAGCCACAGACCTGGACCTCATCATCGTGGCCACATGCACCCCTGAGTTGCTCTGCCCCAGCGTGGCCACCATGCTCCAGGACCGCCTGGGTGCTACCGAGGCTGCCGCTTTCGACTTGAACGCCGCCTGTTCCGGCTTCATCTACTCCACCGCCAACGTGACCGGGATGATCGAATCGGGCTTTGCCGAACGCGTGCTAGTGGTCGGAGTCGAGAAGCTTCATGTAGCCATGGACTACCGCGACCGGGCGACGAGCATCCTGTTCGGCGATGGTGCCGGTGCCGTCGTCTACGAGGCCACCGACTCAGGTGCTGGTGTGTTGTCCGTGGACCTGGGTGCCGATGGCAGCAAGGGCGGCACCATGGTCGTACAGGCAATGGGCACCAGGGGTGATCCTTACTGGGGCAAGCAACCCGAGGAGACTCGACTCCACTTCGAAGGCCAGGCAGTGTTCAAGATTGCCGTCCAGGGGATCGCCGCATCAGCTACTAGGGCCCTTGAGCGCGCTGGCCTCGATGCCGACGAGGTCGACCTGGTGATCCCGCACCAGGCCAACGCACGCATCATCGATTCGGCGACGCGCAAGTTGGGGATAGAGCCAGGGCGGGTGTTTGTGAACATCGAAAACTTGGGCAACACCGCTGCGGCCTCAATTCCTATCGCAATCGCCGACGCTGCAGATGCGGGGCGACTAGAGCCCGGCGACATGGTCGTACTGACCGCCTTCGGGGGTGGTATCACCTGGGGGTCAGTCGTCATGCGCTGGGGTGACCGTGTCCAACCGGTCGGAGTCCATGAGGGCGAGTTGGAGCCCACAGACGCCACCATCTGGGACCTGCTTGAGTCGAACCTGGAGTTCTACGCGCCGCTCCACGCCGACGAACCGCCAGTCAACTGACTCGAACAAACCGTCAGGAGATGGTGACCACCAGGTTGCCCGTATGGTTCTTGGCAACAAATGCCTCCTGGGCGGAGTGGATGTCATCAAGTGGAAAGGTCCCGGCAACCACCGGACACACCTCACCCCTTTGGATATATCCGACAAGAGTGGCAAACACCTCAGGCTCATAGACCGTGCAACCATGAAGTTCGAGGTCATTCAGGTAGAGGGTACGAAGGTCCAGTTCGACGATCGGGCCAGCTATGGCGCCAGCAGTCGTGTAGCGCCCGCCGCGTCTCAGCAAGCCAAGGAGCGCTGCAAAGCCAGGGCCACCAACCACGTCGGCTAGGACGTCTACAGGGCCTCGTGCAGCGTCGACCACGGCCTCGTACAGGTCCCTAGTTGACCTATCCACCACGATGTCAGCACCGCATTCGACGACGTCGTCGAACTTGGCGGTACTCGTAACAGCCACCACCCGGGCTCCACGCAGCTTTGCCAGTTGGATCAGCGCTGTGCCGACCCCGCCAGATGCCCCGGTCACTACTGCGGTCTCGCCATTGGTGAGGCGTGCGCGGGTGAGCATGTGTTCAGCGGTCGACCACGAACATGGAAAGGAGGCCAACTCGACGTCGGTCAGGGCCGAGTCGATCGGGTAGACGTTGCGGGCAGGCACCGCACAGAACTGTGCATACCCTCCGTCCCGCTCGGACCCCAAGTAGTGGGCCTTCTCGCGGTCTGTGGGATCTGCCTTGTCGCGAACCCAGGCATCGACCAGCACCCTTTGGCCGAGTAGGGAGGGATCAGCCGACTCGCCGACAGCGACTACCTCGCCACATGGGTCTGCACCCTGGATTCGAGGGAAGTCCACACCTTCACCGTCCCAGGCACCATCCTCTCCTACCCCACTGAAGCCCTGGCCGTCGGTAGCTCCGGTTACCG
>Ga0208521_1000802_pt1 | contig 17983 bp, 17 predicted proteins | sample ETNtaG_24_FD_185754 | JGI IMG/M metagenome (GOLD analysis project Ga0208521, IMG submission 185754) | Marine microbial and viral communities from oxygen minimum zone, Eastern Pacific Ocean - ETNP201306SV47 (SPAdes) (version 2) | ecosystem: Environmental > Aquatic > Marine > Oceanic ... | reverse complement strand
GGATATCCCCCCAATCAAAACAAAAACTTCCAAACCTTTACGGCGAGTAATATCTTTGCTCATTCTTACCGATGCATAATTGCCGTCGAGATATTCTTCAAATTTGTCTGTCGTCATTACTTCCTTTCGAGTTAATGATGAACCAGAAGTGTTTCTTAGTTCGAAGAACTAACTGCCCAAAAGGTTTTGACGACGCGTCGCGACAAACTCGTTCCAAAACCAGCTTCTAATGTATGCGTTTGGATAAATAAAACGATGCCAAAAATTGTTGATCAGGATGAGAGAAAAAAGCACGTAGCCAAGGCTACAATCAGCATAATTGCTCGCTCCGGCTTTGAAAGTCTGACAATGCGTAAGGTCGCTAAAGAGGCTGGTATCTCATATGGATCATTGTTCCACTACTTCGACACCAAAGACGCTGTACTTCTTGAAGCGGCACGATATGTAATCAATCGGCAAATTGAATCGATCCAATCGGAAAGCGAATCTGCGCCTATTCGCTCACCCTTAGCTAAGTTAAAGGGACTTTTGCTGCGCGACGCAGTTGTCGATAAATCGACTTACGACGGAACCGCTGTGTGGACCGCTTTCGTGGTTGCTGCTGTTCACAACGAATCATTCGCTCAAGAGCACGAGAAGATCAGTGCCAGATGGATAGCAACTCTGGAAGCACTGCTGCAAAAAGCGATTGATGCCGGAGAGATTTCAAACAAAATCAATGTTCGAGATGAAGCCACAACCCTTTGGGTACTCTGTGCAGGCTTTAATCAACGTGGATTGATTAAGCCAAAAAACCTCAAACCAGGTAGGCAGGTACAACTCATCAATGCCTACTTAGAGAAGTTAGCGCATGTCTGAACTTGCGATGTCCGCCATCTCCTCGATTGTTTGATCTAGGAGGTGGTTAAACTCCAATGGCGCTTCCATCATCAGGAAATGCCCCACATTCGGTAGCCCTTTGAGTAACAACCGTTCTTGCGACTCCACCTTGAAGTCGGCTTTAACAGGCGGTATCCCTGCATTAACAATCGCCACTGGCACTTCCAACCTGTTCAACGTACTGGTCGCATTGTCATTGAAGTAGTCGAAGTATCCGCCCGCATCAACCATTGATTCGACGGCGGGCACCTTTGGCGAATTGGCCATCGCTTGTACCACTTTCTCAACTAAGTCTCTGTCCGAACTGGGCATGAACATCGACTCCCGAACAATGAAATCCATGGACGATTCAAAGCTGATCTTCAACGCCAGATACACCAGCATCTGCTCAAACCAAGAATACTGGTCTGATGTATTCATTAGTTCATCGACTATTACTACTCCGGTTGTCTGATGCGGCAACTTGTGCGCGGCCTCAAGAACCACTAGGCCACCCAATGAATGACCAACTAATGTGACTTGTTCGAGGCCCAACCTATTGACGACGGAAGCCACATCTTCGGCAAACGCTTCGATAGTCCAGCCTGTTCGTTCAGTCCCAGACGCACCATGTCCTGCCAAATCGAGGGTGACGACTGTGAACTTTTTTAAGAAGTAGGGAATCTGCTCAGCCCAGAAAGTGCGGTCACAGGTCCAACCATGCACGAACACAATTGCGGTGCTGCCATCACCGACAACATCGTAAGCAATCTCGTTCTGATCTTTTGAAGGTATCGTCTGAGCTACAGCGCCATTCATCGCTAATAGCGCCAAAATGATTGTAGTTTTGTAGAGCAGGCTGTTGAGCATTCCAGTGACCGGTGAACTTTTATATATACCAATTGATCGATATAATATAAATTAACAACTAAAATATTAATAGGCAAAGCGTATCAGGTCTCAAACTGATCATGTCAAATACTTCGAAATACTGACGAGAGTAATACTACTATGACAGAAGACGCGTTAGTTAGGCCCCTTGAGGGTGTAGTTGTCGTCGACAGTACGCATGTACTCGCCGGACCATATTGTACCTATCAGCTGGCTCTACTGGGCGCTGACGTTATCAAGATTGAACCGCCGACTGGTGATTTGGTCAGGCCCTGGGGAGGGACAAAAGAGCAAATTAAGCAAGGTCTTGGTATGGGGTTTGTGTCCCAGAACGCGGGAAAACGTAGTTTTTGTGTTGACATCACTCGTCCCGAAGGTGCTGAGTTAGTGCTTAAACTTTGTGAAAATGCCGATGTCTTTATGGAGAATTATCGAACTGATGCGATTAGTAAACATGGTTTAGGTTACGAGGATGTTAAGTCTGTTAACCCTAGAATCGTTTACGCATCCCTCACAGCCTTCGGACAATCTGGTCCTCTAGGACACCGTCCAGGATTTGACGATGTAGTGCAGGCAAGCTCAGGGTTCATGGCGGACAATCGCAGAGAGTCTGGTCCTATTCGAACGGGTGGGCCAATCCTAGATTTCGCTAGTGGCATGCATGCAGCTCAATCAATATTGGCAGGACTCATGTTAAGGGACAAAACTGGTCTGCCACAGCGAATCGATATAGCTATGCAGGACATTACAATGCTTTTGTTAAATTACCGAACTGCTCTAACTTCACAGAACGGTGGTCAACCTATATCAATAGTTCAAGACATCGAAGGGCCTATGTTGGGTCGTTTCCCAGCAAAAGAGGGTTTTGTGATGCTAGCTGGCTATCTGCCTCGTCATTGTTGCAGTATTGCAGCTGCCGTTGGTTTGCCACGGTGGACTACAACTACCCTGAAAGACATGAAGAACCATGCTGCAGAAATGCAATCTGACGTAGAAAAAAAACTCCTGGAGAAAACGGCAGATGAATGGGATGTCGTTTTTAATAAAGAAGGAGTTGTTGGCGCTGGAGTTAAAGAACTGAGCGAAGCTTTCGATACTGAGCAGCCTAAAGCCCGGCAGCTAACTCAACCGATTGATACGGCGATTGGAGAAATCCATGTAACGACTAATGGATATATGGTTAATGGTGAAGTCTTTGGTCCTCAACGGACCGTGCCGCTGCTAGGTCAGCACACGCGAGAAGTCCTAAATGAGCTAGGTTTAACAGATACACAGACAGAGAAACTTTTACTCGACGGCACTGTGAAAGAACCATCAGAAGATTTTAATAGTGATTTCGAAAATTTCCTCTGAAAATTACAACAAGCAATTTAAGGAAAAGAAGAAATTTTTGATTCTTACTTTAATGAAGTAAATAAGTGATCGCCCCACCGTTCGTAGGCTAGTAGGTCAATGGCTGAATCACTTTTTATCTTCATTGTTGACAATAAACGATGAATGAGAAAAATACCCCGTCAACCCATAATAGCGTTATACTCAGCCCCCTGCTCAGAGAGTACTCTTGCACAGCACGCATAAATTCCGCTGGTACCTCCGGTGACGATGGCAACACGATCTCTTAAATCCATAACCTCCTCTTGGGGACTCGGTTTGTTTGATCCGCTGATCGGCTTGATTAGCGAGCAAGTCACTTAATTAAATGTCATTTTTTTGTTTTAACTCGGCGTTAAGCTGTTTGATGTATTTGATTTCTAGTTCTTCGATTGCGTCAATGTAACCGTCCGGATCCACAAAGGTCTCGGGACTGTAGCCTCGCTCTGCCTGATATTTCTCATAAAAGCCGTATTGACTCTTGTGAGCTGCAACCCAGATATCTACATCCATCATCTTTTGGTTTTTATAAGTGTAGGCAAAGTCCTGTGAGACGCCGGGGTAGGTTGGATCGACAATCATTTGTTTCCCAGGGTTGATGGTTCCCATATTCGCGATTAAGACCTTGTATAGCTTGTCGTTCTCCTTGACCTCCATTGAATAGCTTGAACTTCCTTCGGTATGCCCGGGGTGGTAGTGGACGGTCAGTTTTATGTTACCCAATTCGATCAGCTCGCCATCCCCGATAATTTTGTCGACCGTTACCGGTCTGAAGGTCTCGATTCCACCAAAGTGAGGGTCACTGAAGCCGCCGTCTTCTAAGATCGGAGCATCCTTTTTTGTGGCGTACATTTTTGCGCCTGTCAGTTCCCTGATGATCGCGAGATCAGCAGTGTGATCAAAGTGGGACTGCATAGACAGAAGTATTTTGACATCCTTGAGGTCATATCCGAGGGAATTGATATTGGCGCTGATGTGTTGCATTGAACCCTCTGCGCCAGTATTCAATAAAACATGGCCTTCTTCCGATGTAATGAGGTAGACGCTTAGATCCTGGCCTCCAACGCCATATAAATTCCCCACTATTCGAAATGGGGAATGGTTTGTCACCCAGGCATCAGGCATCTGAAAATCGGGAAGAGCCGCCTGCAGTTTCTTTGTGTACTCTCCGGTTCCGCCATAAACGGGAAAGCTCAATAAGATAATCACAAGTGTGTTTAGCATTAGCCGCTTCATAGATTTCCCCCCTTCGATAAAACTAGTTTAGGCTTTCCACTCTACTAGTCTACCTAATATAAGTGGGTAGCGGTTAAGCAGAAGGGCTTATTGAGTTCGGTTTGAGCAGATTAACTGGAATCGGTGCGCTGTATTTGTGGAGAAATTGTGTGCTCGTCATTTCGTGATTTAAAGAAGAAGGAACGAAAGAGCGTCCCTGGTTTTGTGCGTGTTGAAGATGTCACCGGAGAATCGATCAATCCTGCTCTCTTAGAGATCCGTTTACCCAATGGCGTCAGTCTTGATATGCTCACGCAGCTGGTTTCCCCGGATCAAATGTTGCAGACACTGGCAGCTCTGATGTTTATTTTTCGTATCCGTGGAATCAATTGGTGTATTTATACCTTAACTAGCTGTTTCTAATTTATACATCTGAAGTTGCTACAATGAACCCCCAAAAAAATTCGGGATTAAATTTATTGGAGAAAATATGAAAACTATTAAATGGATTATTATTTTTTTAATTACTTCTTTAGTTTCTATTTCAGCTTTTGCACACGACCCTAAGGGAGAGTCTTTTACTCTCTCAGGTAAGATCACTTCTGTTGAGCTGAATAATTCAGGCGGAGTCATTAATGTTTCGTCTGAAGCAGGAAGATACGGCAAAGTTTTTCTTACTTACAATGTGACTCTTAATCCGGCACTTCCAAATCAAGGTTATTTTTCAGGAAGAGGAGTAGGGATTAATGATGATGGAGAAAGAGAGTCTGGCTCACGTCAAGGGGTCTTTAGAAGGGAAGGATCTATCATGAAGTTCTGGTCTTTAGATGATGTTTCGGATGGCCTCTTGAATTACTGCGAAACCGTTATTGATTTAAGGGCAGAAACAGTAGAAATGACTTTTTACCCTTTCTAAAAAAGGGTCTCCAACCCAATTAAGTTGGAAAAGACTCTATGAAGGGCATAGGAAGAATAACCGTCGGAAACGCGGTGTTTGCGAAGTACGAATTGTTGCTCGGGTACATCTGTGAAGTCTCGGCAGCGGCCATTGACACCAATGAATCATCATATTGGCGAAGCCTGGGATGTATCTAAGGCCTCGTTGTTCCTGGCCTCGGACGGCGAACTCATCGCCGAGGGCAAGGCTGCAGTCATGTTCATGGGCAGCATAAGCTTCGGCATTAAGAATGTCGTCGCCCATGTGGGCAGGGAGAACCTCGATGAAGGCGATGTCTTTGTCGCCCGTCTGCAGCTACTTTGCGCGGTTCGCGCCACCCCGGCATGCTAATCTCCCTTCTTATTCTTGAAAGTGCTGTAGAAAATGGCCTGTAGCCATCAAATTTTACCTAAAGATTTCCCGGAATAGGGCGTTAATGGTTCCTATACTCCCGCAAAGGATCCTAATGCAATTCATAGGTTAAGCAAGTTAGCTATCGGGTGGCTTTGCCTGGGTATCAACATCGAACGCATTAAACACGGCATCCTGCAAGACAAAAAAAGGGAGGCCTGAGCCTCCCTTTCCTTCTAACTAATTTATCAAATTAATTAGTTAGATTGTGAGTTAAGGTTATTCCATACCGTCTAGGCTCGGCAGGATAAATTATAGTTACCCCCAGGTCTTGTCCGACTGGCTCGCCGTACTTATCTGTAGGGCTGCCATCGATCAATGTCTGACTTGGCACATCCAAGGCCCCACGGAAGTACTCCTTTCCGTTTAGGTTGGTACCCCAAATCGTGACGCTGGTCTTGTTGTTTGCCAGATCCCATACAATCTGAGCATCCAGCAGACCATAGGCGTCCTGTCGGGATGTATGAAATCGCCGGAGCGTATTATATTCACGTCCCCTATGTGACCAACCGCCACCGATCGTCACCATTCCGCCATTATCCATGGGAATTTCATAGGCTGCGTGAATACTCCAGTTATATGGTGCGCCACCCACAAAATCGATGTGGCTGAAGTCATTCACAAACTCGGTCTCTTCCAATGTCACTGGATCCCACTCGCTGTCCATCGTCGAAAATTTATCGTACTCACCATCGAGGTAACCAAAGGACGCCGTCAGCCTGAGACCTTCAATAGGTGTCGCCTGCAGCTCCATCTCAATACCCTGCATGGTGGCCTTCTGCGCGTTAATTAAATCTGCAGTGGGCTGTCCTCGTTGCATACGGCTCACGGTAATCTGCTGATTCTCGTAATCAGTCTGGAACACATTCATGTTCAGTCGCAATTGATTATCCATCCACTGGCTCTTCATCCCGATCTCCCAGTTGTCGGAGATCTCTGGTTCGAACGGTCGCATGCGAATGTCGCCGTTCATACCTCCCGAGCTATAGCCTCTCGCGAAACTCGCAAAGACCATGATGTCATCAGTGAACTTATAGTTGACGATCAGCCTTGGCGTCGCCTGTCCGTATCGAAGCTCCTGGTCACAATACGCCATCGTGGCCGCTCCATTCGCATCTAATGGCATACCGGGGCAAAAGTTTTCGGCATCAAACCCCCCGCCCACGGTGAATTGATACCGACGAAATTTGCGTGTGTCCTTGGTATAACGGTAACCGGCTGTTACCGACCACTCATCGTTAATCTCATAAGTCGCCTCGGCAAAGGCGGCATACGAAGTTTGCGTCGCATGAGTTTCCTGGTCTCGGCTTGCTCCCGCCTGTGTTGCCAGAAATAGATCACCCACGGTCATAAATCCCGGAGGGACGCTCGGATCTAACATACTGTAATCCCAACCCCACATCGGCGCATCCGCTGCGGAAGGGTTGGTGTCTATGCCACGCCACATCGGCGCACTGATAATCTGAGTTGCGCTCTCATAGAACCAATACATGCCCACCGTCCAGGTCAACCGATCATCAAACGCCTCGCTCTCGATTCGAAACTCTTGAGAGACCTGGTCATAGGGATTTCGAACATACTCGAGCACGTCAATACTATTGGAGGGCTCGCCGACAAAGTCGGTACCCCATCCCCAGGACTGGCTCATCGCATCCATGGTGCGGCTGGCGGTAAGAGAGTTGAGCGTGCCCCACCCCATATCCCAGCTCATATCAAGCGTGATCTGTCTAGTATCGATGTCCGCGTGGTTTGGATCATTATCATTCGACAAATAATAATCGTTGACAGGGGTACAAGCTCTAACCAGGTCGTCCTGCCGACCTGCGATCGAAGCAATAAAATCTAAACCGGTCCCGCTGCCGGTTGCGCCAATACACTTGCCCAAACCCGCGGTCTCACGAGCCCCATAGTATTCTGCAGTTAGCATCGCCTCGAAGGTGTCCGTTGGCGTCCACAAAAGTTTAGCTCTGGCTGACTTGGAATCTGTCTCATTCCACTTACGACCCGAACGATCTTTCATGAAGCCATCGTCGCGCCGTGTCTGCATCGAAACCCGACCAGCCAAGACACCTTCAATTAGAGGAATATTCAATAGCGCGTCGGTAGTCACCTGGCCAGCATTGCCGGTGCCAACCCTGACCTTAGCTTCAAGCTCATCGCTGGGATTTCGAGTGATCACTTGTACGAGTCCGGCCGTCGTATTTCGACCAAACAGCGTGCCTTGTGGTCCCCTCAACACCTCAACCCGCTCAATATCAAAAAGGTCAAATACACCACCCTGAGGACGTCCAAGATAGACCCCATCGATGTACGTTCCAACCTTAGGATCTTGTGTTGGTCCCCAGTTTACCTGGCCAATTCCTCTCAGAAACACTTGAGCTGTGTTTCGAGATACTGAACTGTTGGTGAAGGATAAGTTAGGAGTGACCTGTTCGATTCGTTGAATCTCAGTAATACCCCTGTCTTCGAGATAAGCTGCAGATAACGCACTGATCGGAATGGGCACTTCCTGTGAAATTTCCTCTCGTCTTCGCGCGGTCACGACGACCTCTTCGATTCCCTGCGCCGATTCTTCCGATAACGCTTGTTGCGGCAACAACATCACAGCACCGGAAAAGATTAGCGCCAGTGCGTACGATAAACTTATAAACGTCAAGTGCTCGAATAATTTCGATTTCATTAACTTCCCCTATATTTATGTAGGACTATAATGCTCTAAAGCGATATTTGTACGTTAAGACATATATTAAAGTATGTAAATTTATTGTTTGACATCTAAAATTAAATTTTTTAACGGTATGAGAATTCAACACCTTTCGCGTCCGTCATATGACCTGCACTGTGAAATATATAAGTATGATTCAATGGCACCACTGGTTGCACAAAAGGGCTGCCACAAGGGAGGAATAGGGCGTTACTACATTTACATCTTAAGGCATCTGACCCCACCGGTTGCCAAGTCAGGGCGTCTTTAATTTGAAAAGAAATCAGCAATTACCGTAGTTGACCGTTCTTCAGGAAATGCAGTTTATATTGCCTATTCTCGCCGCTTAGGCAATCTGAAGTACCTGTCTTGCAGCTCGCTCTCCCTCCTCACAAGCTGTTGACCACAGCTGATCGCCGGTCAATTCAGAATGCGCGAAACGAATCCTGCCGTATCCTTTACGCACGATGTCGCGGGCAGGCGGTTTGCCGTCCAGTCCATAAAAGAAACCCTTCTGCGGGATGACATACGCATGGCCCCACCGATTTGTGATGATCGCACTAATATCCCGTTCGTGATCAAAACCGTGATCCCCAAATGTGGTCTGGAGCTGATTTCGGAGTGTTGTCTCGATCTCCCGAAACGGCATTGCAAAAAGCTGAGTTCGCGCCACAAGACTTTGCGTGTCGTATGGAAGACCCTGGTCGGACACACCATCTGTAAATGGTATGTAAAAAGTCAGCACGGTCGGCTTATCAGGATCTAAGGGCATGTGGTCACCATCGAGCGACAGCGGTGCACGAATGTTCGTAAACCAGCCCCGCTCACCAAGCCAGCGTGCCGACGTAATGCCGAGTTTTTCCATGAATCGCCAGTGCCTGACAGCAACGTTGGCCACGAGCATTGGGCCATGTTGGAAAGTTTCCATGGCATCCAGTAATGCGCTCGGGGCATCGCGGACAACGTGTTTATTCATCCACTGCCCGCCCGCCATGATGATGGTTTTTCCCGAGACGACCCTTACGTCACCACTCTTGTTGTCCAGATAAGACACCTGGACTCTCTTTGCACTTTCCGGTCCTCCATCGTGGCGAACGTCAACCACAGTCGAATCAAGGCGAATCCTCAAATCTCTCTTAGGTTGGTCGAGCGCATCGAAATTGATTTGTCCATTGAGTATGTCACCGAAGGTGGCTTTGCCTTCAATCGCGTCAGGTAGCATCTTTTTGACCATGTGCCTTACGATGCAGGTATTTCCGCCCGGGAAGCTGACTGGATAGTATGACTCTTCCGATAATTCCTCCGCTGCGGCTTCATCGACCGTTGTAGTACCCGGTGCGAAAAAGTGTTTTGCCGCAAGTGCAGAAACCGCATCACAGCCGAGCCCTGTTCCATACGCTGAGATCATCGTACTCAAGTACTCGAATACTTCCTGCCGCGTAATTCCGACATGGCTGGTGAGAAAGTCCGCGTACGTCATGCCATCTAGCCACCTATTGAGATCATCCGGATGATCCTCAATTAGGAATTGATCCAGATACGAAAGCTCCTCCTTGACTTCGTCGGGCCAATTCAACTCTTCGTAGCCGGATAGCCATGGGTTCCTGGCCATTCTCAGCTTTTCCGAATCGTCCGGATCCTCAAAAAAGTATCCTTGCTGCGCCTCATCTCGGTAGATCATCATGTGTGCGTAGTGTTCTTTTGCATACGCAAGATCTTTGTCGCTGCCCGCAGCAGTCTCTAGCCAGGTCGGCGCATCAGGTTCATCACCCATCGGAAGCCCAACTTCCTCCCAAACGGGGTGATAGAAAAAACCGAGTTCTGACATGACACGAGCCGGCCACAAACACATGTTCGAACCTTGCGGCGCTTGCAAGCGATAGCCATCCACTTCAACCTCGTTCTGTTTCGCCTCTCCGCCAAACACAGAATGGTTGTCGAGAAGCAATACCCGAGCATTGTCATCACTTTCCTTCAGAAAATGGTAAGCCGACATCAAACCTGCAAAACCCCCACCGACTACGACCAGATCGTAGTCTTCGCCGGTATCTTCAATTGAGTCTGGCAAGCTCGTCCAGTGCCCATCTCTCAACGAGTGAGCAGCATTAATGACTTTATGAGTGTTACCATTGGAGCTCGAGTAGTCCCCAACTCCACCTGGTCCCGTCCAGTCCGCCCCAACGAGCTCATAGGAAGGGCGGGATTGGGCCTCCGCAGTACGAAGGAGCCCTGGTGCGGTTACGGTCAATAGGCCACTACCGACACCAAGTAGCGTACCGCCAATAAAATCTCTTCGAGTGACGTTTTTGGGTAGCTTCAATAAATCGTTACTGCGCCGCTCGCGTATGTTCATTTCACTCGTTCTCCGATTCGACGAATTGTGCTGGCGGATCGTCGGTCGTCACCGAATCTTTCTTGAACGTAATAGCAATCCACTCCAAAGGCCGAGATCCTGTATTGCCGGAATCATGTTCGTCGCTGAGGTAAACCGGCCCAGGTCGCCAAAATGCACGAACAGTGTCGTTTTCCGGTCGTTCAAACACGCGTTCTGAACCGCGATAGCGATAAACAAGTTCGTTGGTGGAGTTCAAGACGATGACAAGTTGATTCTCCGGATGCTCATGTATCCCTTCCCATTCACCTGACTCCAGAACGAATCGCTGCACGACGACACGATCGTCTTCGAGCAGGGTTTCACCCTCGATGTTCGGATACTCCTGTTGAGCGGATCCGGTCGTGACCGTAAAAAGCCCAACGATCAATCCTGTAATGCGCATCTGCGTTTTCTCCCAATCCGTGAAGTCAGACCTCATTCTGGGTCGAAAGCGACCCTCCTAAACTCTACCATCCTGGTCGGTACTCCGGTCGGTACTTTCTGCACTGAATCGACGTAGGGTATAGGCACCATTAACGCCCTTTTCAGAGAAATCATCAAGTAAGGTTTGATCGCACAGGCCGTTTTCTGCAGCAACATAGAAATTAGGAGGGACACATCAGCTACAGACATCGGCTACAGATAGAAACATCAATTTTGAAGGCTCGCTTGAGCCTTTCTGCCCACGTGAGCGATTTATGGCTCTCAGCCGATGATTTTTGACTATTGGTCGAGGAGCTTTTCTTTGCACTGCCCTTGCCAAGCTTTGCTGGGGAGATCCTGCTCGGTTAATTAGGACTGCAGTGGGCTGACCATATTCGGCGAACCGGAAGGTGCGGGTTTTCATCAGCAAAGATACACAGTTTACTTTTCACGCATTATCAGATCATGATACACAGGTAACCGGGAAAGGTGGAGAATCAGGTGCTGAGCTGGCTGTTAAGACAATGCTTCGTGAAGCTCTGCCGCGCAGAATTGTCAGCTCGGATCGAGGCGCAGCAGTTCCGCCGGCTGGCCATGCAAGCGGCCCGAAGACATCGGGAGTTGCTGTCTTCGCTGCCGCGGGAACAGACCTTTGGCGCCCGACTGGTGATCAAATTTGTAGCCCCGGGGATCGCCTTTTTTCACGCCATCGAAGCTGCCGGAGTCGACCGAGCAGAAGCCGTTCACATCATTGCCCGCAGCAATCAGCGCCTGCTCAAACCGCTGCTCTGCGTTGCTGCGCTATTCGCCTACCTGCTGGGACGACGAGCAATCAGCCGGTCACGGCGCATCTGGGCCGGCCTGAATAAATTTTTTCCGTTCGCCCCGCCCGCCTGGAAACGGGTCGATGTGGCGGCCGGGCCCGATGGTTTCGGCTTCGACTACAGCAGCTGTCCCATCGCCGCGACCTGCCGCGAGCAAAAAGCGCTGGATCTTTGCAGCGGGGCTTTCTGCGCGGCGGACTACTGGATCGGTGATGCCCTGAAGGTACATCTTGAACGAACCGAAACCCTGGCGCTTGGCCATGCCCGCTGCAGGTTCAGGTGGCAGGCAATCGATCCCGGCAATCCCCGGCCCGGCAACGCCGGCTCGCAATAAGCGAAAAGGTACATTGGCAAAAGCCCCCGGCCCGGTACCTTTTTTGGGCACCTGTTTTGACCGCCTTTTTGTAGCTTTTTCAGGATTTCAGACAATTGGCCTGGCGGGCCGGGCGTGTGGCACAACAATGCCGATGCCCCTCGCGTGTTTTTCGCATTGTGGTTCTGGCCGCCGGCTATACTCAGATCAGTACTTGAGCCTGGGTTGAATTGCTGCGCCCCTGTTCAATTGTTTATAGCGACCCACAAAGTTATAGGTTTGCTCGATCGATATGGCATCGTATTCACAGATCGCATGGCAATTGTCACAGGACAGGCACATTGAAAGGCCCTCCTTGATTCGAACCTTTTTATCATGCCTTGGGCCGTATAACTCCAGCACATCGCAGGGACAGATAATCGTACACATCTTGCAGCCATTGCAGTTTTCCAGATCGATTGCCACAACCCCGAATTGAGAATCGTTGGCATCGTCCACAATCGGGATACGCTTCATTTCTTTCTTCGACAGCAGTGCCATTTATATCTCCTGCGTCCACACGCCTATTTGAAAACAGTCTGGTATTTCTCAGTAGATGAGATTCTTCTCTCCATCTTCGATCCACAGAGTCTCATGGGTTTCCCTCGCAACAGTATTTTGCATCGGTTTGCCCAGCACGTAACCGACGCTGATCGCCTCAATGAGCTGGTATGGTTCCTCTACGCCCAGCCTTTCCCGCCATTCGGCACTGTCGTTCAAAAATGAGGCGAGGCCGACCCAACAGGTACCCAGGCCGAGACTGTGCGCGGCCATGACAATATTGGTACCGACAATGCCCAGGTCAATTTCCGGATGGCCAATGCCACGGGTATCCATCAGCGGAATAATGATAGTTGGCGGGTGATGAAACACCTTGAAGCGATCGTTAGCGATCAGATTCACCGCACCGAAGGGCACGGGATGCATGTTGCTGGGCCGCCATTTCGCAAATAACTTGAGGAAGGTCTCGCTCCGCCAGCGTGCAAAGGTGCCTTTCTTGTAGGCGGTGTAGTCAAGCGCACCGCTGATCTTCCGGCACATGTCGGCGCAGAAATTCTCCATCTCTGTAATCGTTTCACGGTCGCGAACTACCACATACTTCCATGGTTGGCAGTTCCCCTGCGAGGGAGCGAATCGCCCAATCTCCAATATCCGGCGAATCATATGTGCCGGCACCTGCTTTTTCTTGAAGCGGCGAATGCTGCGACGTTTAAGGAAGGCTGCCTCGATGGTATTCCACGGGTCCCCCTCCTCAATTTCCGTCGTCTTCACTGCGCGTCGTGGTTGCTGTTCGGTCTCTTCTGCGTCGTTGGCATCGACTCTATCTTTGGCAATATCACTCATGCTTATTCCCTCGCGCTACTGGCAGCTGATTGTTCGGTAAATACCGTATCGGGATTTGCGGTGAAGGCATCGAGCAAAAATCTTATCTGGGGTTTTTCGGACGCTGTCTTGGGGATTTCATCCACGACCTGTAAGTAGGTGGGGACAAAATTAGACTCCAGACCCACACGACACGCAGCAAATACCGATGAAGGTGTAAATTCTTCTGGCTGTTGGGCGACTACGGCCGCTACCACGTCCTTTTCTCCCGGTGCCCCGGACGCTGCCTCAACACCGTAAACAAAAACGTCGCTGACCTGGGGATGTTCGGCTATTACTTTCTCGACAAAGCTTGGACTAACAAAGTCACCATTGTGACGCAGACCACCGCCAGCGCGAAAATCAAAGTAGAACCAGCCGTCTTCATCACGATGCCCCATGTCACCGCTGCGTAGCCAGCCACCGTGGGTTTTCTTTTCTGATGCCTCGGGGTTGTCGTAGTACTCAACTTCGGCCTTCTGCTTGCGATCCACCGGACGTGAACTGATTTCGCCTGTCACCCCGGGTGGGCACTCCACATCGTTTTCATCAAGAATCTTCATCTCCAGATCGGCGCCGGGCTTACCGAAAGAACCCACCGGCCCCTCACCCACGGGTTTGAAGGCGAAACCTCCTTCCACAGCACCGTACCACTCGTAGATGTCCAGGCCAAAGCGTTTTTCGAAGGCTGACCAGATCGCCGGGGGCATGCCTGCACTAACTAACAGTCGCACCGGGTTGTCGGCATCATCTGCCCGCTCCGGTTCAGAATAAATCGCCGTTGCCATACCACCTAACTGTGAGAATGTGGTCCCGCCATAAGCACGGCACACGTCGAATAATTTCGATTTGGTGAAACGGCGGCTGAATATAGCCCGCAGTCCCGCGCCAAGTGCAGGTGCAAGCGTTACGGCCTGGGCATTGCCGTGGGTCAAAGACAAGCCCGTGTATGGGCGCTCATTCTCCTGATAACCGAATATGACACCGAGCATGGAGCTGAAGCCAAATCGGAAATTTTGAAATACCAGGCCCTTGGGATCTCCGGTAGTGCCCGAGGTATAGATAATTTGCAGCGGATCACTTGCATCCTTAAGACGCGGCTCCAGCGTGTCGGCAGGCCTGTTCAACGCGTCACGCAGAGACTCTACCGCATCCTCGCTATCAAGGGCTACCGCCTGAGCTGTCTCTCCGGTTTCTAATCCCAGTATCCATTTGATATCACTGACATCCAGACGGGCACGCGCCACTTCTGCAAGGCAGTAGTCTGCGCAAATCACCCCCTGGCAACCGGCGTTTCGCAACATGTAGACCAGTTTCTCGCCTCGCGTTCGCGGATCGATGGGCACTAATACACAACCCGAGATCGAAGCGGCGATCATGCTTTCCACATATTCCGGATGATTCCGCATCATCAGACCAAATCGATCACCAGGTGCCATACCCCTGGCAATAAGATCGGCCGCAAGGCGGTTGCCATTGGTCTGAAGATCGGCATAGGTGCGGATCTCGTCCTCGCTGGCGCCGTCATCCAGACTAAGGTGTTCAAAGGTCAACACATCGAGATCCGGTTGCTTTTCAGCCTTGGCCTGGATCATGTCTGCCAGAATAAACTCATTACGCTCGCGCATTGCTATTCCTCACGTTTATTTTGTTCTGCCCTGGCCGTCAGTACCGCAGTTTCGAGATCTCTTCCTGGTAGAACATAATTTTCATCGGATCGAGTCCATAGGGGGGGGCTACCACCACCAGTGAATCGGCGATTTCCCAGGCTTTCTCGAGGCGTTTGCGTACCGAGTCGGGCTTGCCGCAAAGCACAAAAGTTCGAACCATCTCATCGGAGACCAGGTCGGGGCGGGTGAACACGTCTCGCTGACGGCCAGCTTCCTGCGCGCGACGGGCTTCATCGCGAAAGCCGTGAGCAGCGAAGAATGACTCATACTGAGCGAAGGAGGCGTAAAACCCAACGGTCGTGCGTGCATCCTCAATGGCTTCCGCTTCGTTTTCATTGGGTGCGCACCAGAACCACAGGTTCAGTTCTACATCTTCACGTTTGCGCCCGCCGCGGGCCAGTCCCTTGGCGATTTCCGGCTGGATTTTCTCAATAGCCCAGTCAATAGACCAGATCGGGTGACCCATAATACCGTCGCCAACCTCTGCCGCCAGGCGCACCGCCGGGCCACGTAATGCTGCCAGCCAGATCGGGATCTGCTCACGAACCGGCGGTTCCTGAGGCTGCATGGTTGCATAGTTGCCCTTATAGTATTCACCTTCAAATGGTGCCAGTCCCTCTTCCTTGTGCGCACCACCAACAATATGTCGCACTGCAGCCACGGTTTCACGCAGGTGTGTAAGCGGTTTGTGTGGCGGTGCACCGAACAGGTTACAGGTCCATTCCTGAACACTTGCGCCTAATCCGAGTACAAACCGACCCTGGCTGATGCGATCCATGTCGATAGCCGCCAGTGCTGTTTCAAACGGGCTGCGGGCTGCCGCAATAGCGATGCCACTACCGATCTTCAGTTGTTCTGAGTGCGAGGCCACCACCGCCAGCGCCGACCAGGGAGGCCCGATAACCTGGGGGGTAAAGAGGCCCTCAAGCCCCTGTTCCTCGGCCTGTTTTGCAAACATTGCGATCAGGGGGGCGGCCAGTGGCGGCACGATTCCCCAGTAGGGTCTTTCCAGTTTTTTCCCCGCAGCCATGCCTGCTCCTGTATTGTTATCCTGATTTCGAGAGTATCTATCATAAATACCCTATATGTATTTATCTATGCCGGGGTTATTCTACAGAATGGTTATGTGGAGGCCGGTTTAAACACGAGGTGTAATTCAAATGAGGGACGTAGCTGTAATTGGCGTTGGTATGACGCGCTTTGGGAAATATCCCGACAAGGGCATTAAGGAATTTGTGCGCGAGGCGGCTGAGAATGCCATCAAAGATGCCGGGATTTCAAAAAGTGACATCAATGCTGCCTATGTCGGTAGTGCTGCGACCGGCTTAATGACCGGCCAGGAGATGATCAGGGCACAGGTGACCCTCAGTGCGATGGGGATCGAAACGATTCCCATGTACAACGTCGAAAACGCCTGCGCCAGTTCTTCGACTGCGTTTCATCTTGCCCAGATGGCGGTTGGGGCAGATATTTATGACTGTGCGCTTGTGGTCGGTTTCGAAAAGCTGTTCTCCGAGGACAAGCTGAAATCGTTCAGAGCCCTGGGCGCCGCGGTGGACGTCGATATGCTCGAGGCAATCATGAACAACCCCGACAGCCTCGCCGACCATATGCCAGAGGGGGCTGCGAAGATGTTCGGCGAAGGCAGCGGTGAAAATCGCAGCGTCTTTATGGACATGTATGCCGGTTTTGCCAGACATATTATGGACAAGTACGGTCTAACCCAGGAGCACTATGCAAAAATCGCCGTAAAGAGCCACAAAAACGGCGCCCTCAATCCTCATGCCCAGCATCAGAAAGAAGTAACACTCGAGCAGGTGCTCAATTCCGGCGATGTTTCCTTTCCCCTGACCCGTATGATGTGCTCCCCGGTTGGTGACGGTGGTGCGGCAGCCATCGTCTGCTCAAGAGAGGTTGCAGCGAAATTCACCACCAAACCGGTATGGGTTGCGAGTTCAATTGTGGGAAGTGGGAGACGAACCATCGCTGATCCAGAGGATACAATCACCGCACGAACGGGCCCCAGGGCGTTCGAAGCTGCCGGTATCGAGCCGGATGAGATCGACGTTATTGAAGTACATGATGCCACCTCACCATCGGAAATCATTGATCTTATCGATCTGAAGATCTGCAGGGGAGAAGATGCCGCAAAGTGGATAGATGAGGGTTATATGGAGATCGACGGGAAAATGCCATGCAACCCTTCCGGCGGTCTTGCCAGCAAAGGACATCCGATTGGCGCCACCGGTTGTGGCCAGATATACGAAATTGTGAACCAGCTGCGCGGCACTGCAGGTAAGCGGCAGGTAAAAAATGCCAAAACCGGCATGACCCACAACGGTGGTGGAATACTCGGGCTTGATGCCGCCGCCATGGCCCTGCATATTTTCAAAAGCTGAAATCAGTCAACTGATAGCAGCCATTTCACCGCACAATTCTGCAATGATGCCGGTTTGTCAACACAGCTCGCTCATCATATCTGCATATCACTACTCTTAGTTCTGGAATAGGAGTTCTGGAATAGGGTTCGATCCTTAGGTCGGATGGGTCTTTGATCCTGTGAGCCTGGAGCTTTTTATCAAGCCCAATTG
>Ga0208521_1000790_pt1 | contig 18225 bp, 16 predicted proteins | sample ETNtaG_24_FD_185754 | JGI IMG/M metagenome (GOLD analysis project Ga0208521, IMG submission 185754) | Marine microbial and viral communities from oxygen minimum zone, Eastern Pacific Ocean - ETNP201306SV47 (SPAdes) (version 2) | ecosystem: Environmental > Aquatic > Marine > Oceanic ... | reverse complement strand
ATACTTCATCACCTATACCCCTTGTTCCAATCATTGAAGCAATAACAACCATGGCTAATGACATCATGGTACATTGGTTTATACCTTGCATGATATTAGGTAAGGCCAAAGGGATTTGAACACCCAAAAGTGTTTGTTTTTTGCTTGCACCAAAAGCTTCTGAGGCTTCTATCACTTCTTTATCAACCAATCTTATACCAAGATCAGTTAATCTAATTAGCGGAGGAACAGCATAAACAAAAATTGCTATTATTGCCGGCACTGCACCCAATCCAAAAAGTAAAATACCTGGAATTAAATAACAAAAACTTGGAATTGTTTGCATCAAATCAAGTATAGGCAACAATGCATTTCTTACTTTTTTATTTCTAGCCATGGCAATTCCAATTGGGATTCCCACAACAATACAAAGCAACATACCAATAATTACTATGCAAGTTGTCATAATGCATTTATCCCAATATCTTGGACTTAAAAAACCTAGAAAAAAAGTACAAAAAGCTACCATCACTGTAGTATTTGTTTTTCTTCCGCTTGCAAAATAAGTAATAAAAATAACTATTGCTATAACAATTGGCCAAGGCAAACCTACCAAAGAATTTTTCATTGTAGTATAAAGACCAAGTAAAAAATTATTTATTCCTTCAAAAAACATTCCATATTTTACAATTAACCAATCAAAACCAGAATTAAGAGGTTGCATTAAAGGAAAATCAAGCCACTTAGGCCAGTTTCCTAGCCAAGAAAAATCATTAAATATATCTGTAAAATTTTCAGGTTTGTACCTAGGTTTAGCAGAACGATAACTAATAATAATGAGAAATATAAAAACTATTGAATAAATAAATGGCTTGATAAATTTTTTATATTTTTCCATTACTTTCCTAAAAAAACTAAGAGCCCATTTTTGGGCTCTTAGTTATAATTTATTAATAAAATTAAAGCGTTGCTTTAACTTTTTCTGCAACGTCTGCTGGTACCCACTTTATCCACATAGCATTGTTAGATAAGAAGAATTTAGCTGTTTCTTCCATATCTCCACCTGATTCATCCATATAGAATGCAAGTGCTTTGTTAACTGCAGCAGTTGGTATTGAATAAGCTCTAATAAAATCTAAAACAGGCTTATTCTTTTTATCGCTAGCAAATTTAGTTGAAGCAGCTTTTGTTAAAGACATATTAACGTATTCACATGCACAAGTATCTTTATATACATCTGGTCCGTTTGCTTTTATATCTTCAACAACTTTAGTCATTTCATCCCAGCAAGCTTGGTCATATTTAGGTTCTTCTAATTTAACCAAGTCTACTTTGCCCATCAAACCTGTAGGTGTCCAATAGTACGAAAATACTGGTTTACCTTTTTTAAATGCACCAGCGATCGCCGCATCTAATGCTCCACCTGAACCTGGATCAAAGTTAGTATAGAATTCATCTAGACCATAAACTTTGTGTTTCACTAAGTTAATAGTGTAGCAAGTCCAACCTGAAATACAGCTTGTCATTCTACCTTTTCCAGGAGCTTCTGGATCAGCAAATAATTTTGCTATATCAGCATTCTTCATATCATCAACAGATTTTAAACCATACTTGTCAGCAGTTGGTTTATCTACATAAAATCCTTGAGTAGATGAAGGTGTGTTAACACCAAGCTCAATAATAGTTCCTTTAGCTAAGTTATCTTCTATTAACTGAACAAGATTGTCTCTCCAAACTTCAGTTATGATATCTATTTGTTGATCAAATAGAGCCGCCATTATCGGAGTAGTACTTCCCTTTGTTGATTCTACTTCGCAGCCATATCCTTTTTCAAGAATATAACCTGCAATAGCAGTATGAATGTTAGCACTATCCCAGTCAAAGTCTCCCAAATGTACTTTGCCACATCCAGCGTTTGCGCTAGTTGTAGTTAAAGTCATTGCTCCTGCAAATACAAATGAAAGTATTAAGTTTCTAAGAAATTTCATGAAATTCCCTCCATTATTTATGTTTAAACAAGGCGTATTAAAACTTGATCTGAGATAAAATACAACCTTTAATGAATTGATATGTGTCAATTAAATTAGAAAAAAAAGGAAATAAACTATTAAATTCAATTGTAAATTGAATTGAAAACAAAACTAAATAAAATAATATTGTTTTTATGGCAATAGAAATTTCTAAAGTTTCAAAGAATGGTTCAGCCTTAAATGTTGAGTGGAGTGATGGAGAGAAAAGTAAATTTAACTTTTTGTGGTTAAGAGACAATTGTCCCACGGCTCACGATAAAGACTCAAGACATAGAATGTTTAATATTCTTAATGTTTCAGAAAATTTAAGTCCAAAAAAATATACGATTAATTCGGATGGAAAATTAGAAATTGAATGGAGTGAGGGAAATCATACAAGTTACTTCGATCCTATATGGCTAAGAGAAAATTGTTATACTTTAAAAAATAAACAAAAATATGTTTCACCATATGATTTATGGAATAGTTCATTTCAGAAAGATCTTGGCTCAATAAATATTGAACATGATGAAATAATGAATTCAGATGAAGGATTAATAAAATGGTTAAAACTTCTACATCAAAAAGGAATTGCTATAGTTAAAAATACGCCTACAGAAAAAAAATCTGCATTTCCAGTTTTAAACAGAATAAGCCACACAAGAGAAACTTTTTTTAAAACACCTTTTGAAGTTATAAATATTCCAAAACCTAATAATTCTGCTTACACAGCACTCGGTTTAAGAAATCATATTGATTTACCCTGGTTTGAAAATCCTCCAGGCTATCAATTTCTTCATTGTTTAATTAATGATGCAAAGGGAGGGGATTCTTCAGTAGTAGATGGTTTTGCAGTTGCTGATTATTTAAGGAAGAATGAAAAAGAAATTTTTGAAACTTTAGTGAATGTGCCTCTTAAATTTAGAGATAAAGATTATACACAAGAATCGCATAGAAATTTTTATGCTCCAGCAATTTCTTTAACCAAAGATGATGATTTCAATGATATAAGATTTAGCGTTGCTACTATGGATGCATTAGATTGTCATCCTGATGTTATGGAAAAAGTTTACAAAGCCCATCATAGATTTGGAAATCTTATACATGATGATAAGTTTGTAGTTAAATTTAGATTAGAGGCAGGAGATATATTTTGTTTTAATAATAGAAGACTTCTTCATGGAAGAACCGAGTTTGATCCAAATTCAGGACATAGACATTTGCAAGGCTACTACATGGATCGTGATGAAATTATAGGTAGATTAAATTTTTTGAAAAAATAAAATTATAAATTTTCAAAAATGAGATTTTTTTCTTTAAATTTGTTAAATAATTTTTTATCTTTAATTGTATAGAAATAAATTTTCTTTCTTATTTTATATAGTTTCTTTTCATTTAAAAATTTCTTTTCCAAAACCAAAAATTTAACATATTTTTTCTTACTTTTTTGTAAAATTTTTTTAAACGAATATGTAGAAGGTATTAATAAACCTAAATTTAAGCTTTTTTTAGCTTTACATAAATTAATAATATTTTTTTCTTTAAAAGATGTAAGAGAATAATTCTTTAATTTTTTTACTTCGTTTAATAAAACCTTTAAATTATCTTTTGAAAACAAAGGTTTTATCTCTAACATTAAATATTTTTTATTTTTTGATAATTTTATTAAATCTTTTAAAAGTGGAATAGGTTTTTTCTTTAATTTACTGATTTTTAATAGATCTTTATATTTAATGTCTTTTAGAGACTTGTTTACTTTAAATTTACTTTTAAGATTAAAATCATGAAAGCAAACAATCTTATTGTCTTTGGTACAATGTATATCTGTTTCAATTCCATAATTTTTTTTAAAACAATATCTAAAAGATGAAATAGTATTTTCTACAAAATTTTTTTTAGCTAACCCTCTATGGATTAATAGATGAGACATTTAATATTTTTATTTCCAACCAGTAACCGTCTTTACTTCTAGATATTCTTCTAATCCCCAATTACCACCTTCACGGCCATTTCCGGATTGTCTATATCCTCCAAAAGGAGTTCCAGGGTCTGCGCCACTACCATTAATATACACACATCCAGACCTTAATTGTTTGGCAACTCTTTTAGCTTTTTCTTTATCTTCGGTTTGTAAATAATTTCCAAGTCCATATTCAGTGTCATTAGTGATTGTTATTGCTTCTTCTTCTGTTTCAAATGGGATTATTGAAAGAACTGGTCCAAAAATTTCTTTTTTTGCTATTTGCATTTTGTTTGTAACATTTGTGAATATAGTTGGTTTAATAAAATAACCTTTATTTAAATTATTTGGTAAATCAGGACCTCCAGCCGCTAACGTTGCTCCTTCACTAATACCGTCTTTTATTAAGTTGATTATTTTATCGTACTGAATTTTTGAAACTACAGGTCCTATGTGGTCTCCCTTTTTTGATGCTATATCTACCTTAATTTTATTAGCTTCATCTATTGCCTCTTTAACAGATCTTTCATAAATTGATTTTTCAACAAGCATTCTTGTTGGAGCATCACATGATTGCCCTGAATTACTCATAACATTTCTAATTCCATCCTTAACCGCATTTGGATAAGAGTCTGCAAAAACAATATTTCCTCCCTTACCACCCAATTCTAAACAAACTCTTTTAATTGTATCTGCTGCGTTTTTAGAAATTAATTTTCCTGCTCTTGTTGACCCTGTAAAAGAAACCATATCAATTCCAGGATGACCAGACAAATGAGTTCCAACTCCTGCACCATCTCCATTTATTAAATTGAATACTCCAGGCGGAAAACCAACTTCATCTATCATTTCAGCAAATAACATTGCTGAGATTGGAGCAATTTCAGAAGGCTTAAGTATCATTGTGCAACCTGTTGCAAAGGCAGGAATTACTTTTAAGGCTATCTGGTTGATTGGCCAGTTCCATGGAGTAATTAGACCGCACACTCCAATAGGCTCATAACATATATGATTATTAGATTTAGAATCAAATTGTTTTTCAAAATTAAAATTTTTTAATCTTAAAATGAAATCTTCTAAATGTGATTGCCCAGAAGCAGTTTGTGGATCAGATGCCCAGTCCATTGGCGCTCCCATTTCTATAGAAATAGCTTCTGCCATTTCATTAAATCTTTTTTTATAAACACTTAGAAGTTTTTCTAATAATTTTATTCTTTCATCTTTAGAAGTTTCTTTCCATTTAGCAAAAGCCGTTTTAGCAGCATTAACAGCTGCATCCGTGTCTTCTTTGGATCCTAGTGAAATAAAAGCAAAAGGTTCTTCATTTGACGGGTTTATAACTTCAAAATCGTTTGGTTTTGATGGTTTGATCCATTTTCCATTTATATAAAAATTTTTTTTATTAAACATAATTTATTATTAGCATATTAATTAAATTTCATATCCTTTCCATAAGAATATTTAATTTTGATTAATTAATATTAAATTATATATTCATTTTTTATTCTATATTGTAAGATATTAAATGAATTCAATAAAGATAACTCCAAAGTTCAACTCAGGAATTAATTCTAAAGTAGGTTTAATAGCATTATCAACTGATTTTATGATTGAAAAAGATTTCAAAAAAATTATTGAAAATATGAATATAGATCTGTTTGTAAATCGTATTAGAAGTTACTATCCATTAACTAAAGAAAATCTAATTAAGATGGCTGAAAATATAACAGAAGTTTCCAAAGATATACTTCCTGACGAAAAGCTAGATTGTGTTGTATATGGTTGTACTTCAGGAACAATTGCTTCAGGATATGATTCAATTAAAAATAAAATTAATTTAGCAAAGCCAGAAGCAAAAGTTGTAACACCAAGCTCAGCTGCTGTTAACGCGCTTAGAAAAATGAATGTTAAAAAAGTATCTATATTCACACCTTATTCGGAGAAATTAAATAATGATGTAGTAGATTATTTTAAAAAAGAAAATTTTACTGTTATATCAAATTCATATTTTGATATTTTATATGATAATGATATTGCAAAAGTTGATCCTGAATATTTGTTTGAAGTTATTACAAAAATGGATTTAGGAGAAGCGGAAGCAGTTTTTCTTTCTTGTACAAATTTGCCAGCTTTAAATATTGTTGATAAATTAGAAAAAAAATTAAACAAAATAGTTTTATCTAGTAATCAGGTTTTAATTTGGGATACTTTGCAAAATATAAAAAAAACTGAACCAGTTAATGGTTTTGGAAAATTATTTTTGAGTAATTGATCGTGTTATTTTCAAGAGAAGAATACAAAGAAAGACTTAAAAAAGTTCAAAAATCAATGCAGGAGAAGGGCATTGATTTATTAATTTCTCAAGACACAAACAATATGAATTATCTTACTGGATATGATGCCTGGTCATTTTACTATGCCCAGTGTGTAATAGTTCATGTTAATGCAGAGGAACCTTTGTGCTTTGTAAGAGCACAGGACGCAGGTGGAGCTTACATAAAAACTTATTTAAAAGATGAAAATATTATTGTTTATGACGAAAAATACATTCATGTTTGGCCAATACATCCTTACGATAGGTTAATAGAAATTATAAAGGAAAGAAAATGGGATAACCTAAATATAGGCGTGGAAATGGATAGTCATTATTTCACCGCTTACTCTCATGAAAAATTAAAACATGGTTTGCCTAATGCTAAAATTAAAGATTGCGAGAGATTAGTTAACTGGGTGAGATTAGTTAAATCAGATGAGGAAATAAAGTTTATGAAAATAGCATCTCAAATTACTCAACTAGGAATGAAAACTGCATTTGAAGCAATTAATCCCGGAGTAAGACAATGTGATGCTGTTGCAAAAATATATTCAACTTTAATAAGTGGAACCAAAGAACATGGTGGAGATTATTCATCAATTGTACCTTTAATACCAACTGGAAAAGGAACATCAGCTTCACATTTATCTTGGACAGATGATAAATTCGTAGAAGGAGAAGCATCAATTATTGAAATATCTGGAGTATATAAAAAATATCACTGCCCTATGGCAAGAACAGTTTTATTAGGAAAGCCTGATCAAAAAAAAATAGATACAATGAAAAGAACAAGAGAGGCGCTCCAAGCAGGTATTGATGTAACGAAACCTGGAAAAACCGCAGATGATGTAGCTCAAGTTTTTTGGAAAGTTTTGGACAAATATGGAATAGAAAAAAAATCTAGAACAGGTTATTCAATAGGAATAGGTTATCCTCCAGATTGGGGAGAACATACACTTAATATTCAAAAAGGAGATAAAACTGTTTTGCAAAAAAACGTTTGTTTTCATATGATTGCTGTAATGCAGTTTGGTGAATGGGGAGTTGAAAGCAGCGAGTCAATCAGAGTTACAGAAAATGGAGCTGAGAATTTTTATAAATTTCCCGATGAGTTACATATTAAAGGATAATGAAAAAAATTTTGGGGATTGTTTTTCTGGGCTTGTTGTTAAGTACAAGCGCTTATACAGATGATATTAAAGATTTTCAGATTGAAAATATAAGTATTGGAGATAGTGCTTTAGATTATTTTACCGAATCTCAACTAGAGAACGGTGAGTTAGATTGGTTTAATTATAGTTATAAAGAGTATTCAACTTCACTTTTATTGGGCAAAGATATTTATGACTGGTTTAAAATAAGTTACAATAGCCATGATGACGATTTTATAATTGAAGGACTAGTTGGAATAGTAGTAAAAAAAAAATACGATGATAATAAATGCAACAAGGAACTAGATACTGCAGCTTTAGATATATCGAAATTATTTAAAAATACCAAGCAAGGCAAAAAACAATTATACAAAGTTGTTTATAACCCAAGAAAAATTTTTCAAGAACCAAATTCATCCGGAAAAAGTACAGCAACTAGTATTTCGTTTGATTTTAAAGATGAAGGAAAAATAATTTTATCATGCTACAATATGGACAAAGCAACTAATCAAATTGATTCTCCAATAAAAGATATTAATCAATTTGATACTTTCAGAATTGATATTAGAAGTAAAGTTTTTGCACATTATTTAGAAAAAAGTTAAAAAAATTATGAAAAAGCTTGCACAAATCATTATCTTAAGCTTACTAATATTTAGTAATGTTAGTGCTGAAAAAAGAGACAATGAATTAAACAATCTTTTTAAACAGCTTAAAAATAGCGAAAATACAAAGGCTATAGAAATAGAAAATAAAATATGGAAAATTTGGATAAAACATCCATCTGATGATAGACGAGGTTATAGATTAACAGAATTATTAGCTCAAGGTTCATTATTAATAAATCAGAGAAAATTAAGTAAAGCCTATGGACTTTTTTCACAGATAATTTTAGAAGACCCTAAATGGGCAGAAGCTTGGAATAAGCGCGCAACTGTTCTTTATATGATGGGTAGCTACGAACAGTCACAAAATGATATAAACGAAGTACTTAAGGTCGAAAAAAGACACTTTGGAGCTTTATCTGGACAAGGTTTAGTTCAAACTAAGTTAAAAAATTATAAGAAAGCTATCGAAAGTTATAAAGAAGTACAAAAAATATATCCATCAATGGAAGCACCAAAGGTTATGATCCCACGTCTCAAAAAATTAATTAAAGAAAATTCAATATAAAAAATAAGCAAATAAAGCAAAAACCACTATATAAACTTATCGTTAATTAATCCTTGAATTAATCTTTATCTAATGTTTTAAATGTGCATGTCTCAAAAAGATAGTTTCGTAAAATTCGAGAAGGTAGATAAAAGTTACGATGGCGAAATACTGGTCGTTAAAGATTTAAATCTTGATGTTCCAAAAGGTGAGTTTTTAACAATGTTAGGACCATCTGGATCAGGCAAGACAACTGTTTTAATGATGTTAGCTGGTTTTGAAACTCCAACTAGTGGAGAGATTTATTTGGATGGAAATCCAATAAGTAGTATTCCACCAAATAAAAGAGGAATAGGGATGGTTTTTCAGAATTACGCTTTATTTCCTCATATGACTGTAAAAGAAAATTTAGCGTTTCCACTTGAAGTTAGAAAAATGCAAAAATCTGAAATTGATGAAAAAGTTGGAAATGCACTTTCAATGGTTGAATTACAAGATTTTGGAAATCGTATGCCTTTACAATTATCTGGAGGACAACAACAACGTGTTGCATTGGCAAGATCTTTAGTGTTTGAACCAAGACTAGTTTTAATGGATGAACCACTTGGAGCACTTGATAAAAATTTAAGAGAACAAATGCAATATGAAATTAAACACATTCATGAAAAAATTGGGATTACAGTTGTTTATGTAACTCATGATCAGAGCGAAGCTTTAACAATGTCAAATCGAATAGCAGTTTTTAATGATGGAAAGGTTCAGCAAATTTCTTCCCCAGATGTTTTATATGAAAAACCAAATAGTTCTTTCGTTGCACAATTTATTGGAGAAAATAATCAACTAAAAGGAAAAGTGAAATCAATTAATGGAGAAAATTGTACTGTTACTACAGAATCTGGAGATGATATTCACGCTTTAAAAGTAAATGTAAACAACAATGGTGATGGTTCTTTAGTTTCATTAAGACCAGAAAGAGTTGCTATTAATTCATCAGAAAATTTTGAAAATAATTTTGACGCAAAAGTAAAGGAATTAATATATTTAGGTGATCATATAAGATCCCGTGTAGAAGTTTGTGGAAATGATCAATTTATAGTTAAAATTCCAAATTCTTATAAGGGAGCAAACTTAAAAGAAGGTGCGACAGTCAAACTATCTTGGAAAGCTTCAGATTCTAGAGCTTTAGACCTTAATTAAGCTAATTAATTTAGGCAAAATCAATCAAAAAAACGTTTTGCAGTCTTTAAGTAATTATGTTTTACTTTCGTCTTAAAAACTTAAGTTAAATTTAATTTAAAGGGGAAAATAAATGAGAAAAGCAATCAAAGCAGCTTTTTTTGGTTTAATCTCGATGGCGTTTGTTGGATCTGCAATTGCAGATATAACTTTCGTTTCTTGGGGTGGTGCTTATACAGCCAGCCAACAAAAAGCTTACATAGATACTTGGAGCAAAGGTTCAGGAGTTACTGTTGAAAACTATAATGGTGGTCTTGGAGAAATTAAAGCACAAGTAGAAGCAGGAAATGTAACTTGGGATGTGGTAGACGTACTTCCAGACCAAGCGATCACAGGATGTGATGAAGGTTTATTTGCAAAAGTAGATCAAAGTTCATTTTTAAGTGATTTAGTAGTTCCACCAGTTTCTGACTGTGTTGTTCCGCAAATTTTTTGGGCTTACACTGCATTTTACGACAAAGCAGCATTCCCAGGAAAAAAACCAAAAAACATTAAAGATTTCTTTGATGTTAAAAAGTTTCCAGGAAAAAGAGGAATACATACTTGGGCAAACGCTTTAATCGAAATGGCACTAGTTGCTGACGGAGTTAAAGCAAGCAAAGTATACGATGTAATGAGCACTCCTGAAGGAATAGACAGAGCATTTGCAAAACTAGACACAATTAAAGATCATGTTGTATTCTGGTCAGCAGGTTCTAAGCCACTTGAATTAGTATCAAGCGGTGAAGTTGTTATGGCGTTAGCATACAATGGTAGAATTGGTGCTGCTATCCTTTCTGAAGGAAAAGGCTTCGAATACATTTGGGATGCTACTGTTCTTGAGCAAGAATATCTTGTAGCAATCAAAGGTGGAAATGAAGCTGAAGCACTTGAGTTCATGGCTCACGCTTCATCTGCAGAATCGAATGCTGAACAAGCTAAGTACATTCCATACGGTCCTATGAGAAAATCTAGTATCGGTATTATCAAAAAAGGTGAACCTTGGTTCGTAAAAGAAGGTGGTAATATTGATATCTTACCTCACATGCCGACTACTCCAAAAGTTCTGAAAAGAGCTGTTGTAGCTGATCCAGTATGGTGGGCTGATAACGGAGCTGAAATACACGAAAGATTTGGTGCTTGGAAAGGTAGCTAATAATTCGTAATATAATTTAAAAAAGGCGAGATTTTTATCTCGCCTTTTTTTTTATTGTATAATAATTTTATTGTATAAAACAATTTTATGAATCAAGCTCAAACATCATCAGGGCCAATATTAACAACCGATGGAGTTCCATTAAAAGTTAGTCTTAAAAAAGCTGAACGTATAAATAAAATCAGAGCATTTCTTTTAGTATCTCCACTTTTGATATTTATATTAGTTACATTTTTGATTCCTATTGGAGACATGTTAGCTCGAAGTATTGATGACAGACAAATCAATACAGTTTTTCCAAAAACTTTTGAGGTTTATAAAAAATGGGACAGACAAGATCTGCCCCCTGAAGAAGTTTATAAAACAATGTTTTTTGAATTAAAAAATAGCGAAGGCTATAGCGTTGGTAAAGCAAGCACTAGAATGAATTATTCTAAATCTGGTTGGAAAAGCTTATTAAAAAAATCTAAAAGAAAATTTAAAAAAATTGAAGAAGGTCCATATAAAGAGAAGATGATTGCATCTGATAAAAAATGGGGAGATCCTGAATATTGGAAAGCTATTGGGCAAATGGTTGATCCAACAACTATGGGATATTATTTAAACGCCGTTGATTTAAAATTCGATTCAAGCAAAAATATAGTTCAACAAAAAAAAAATAGACGAATTTATAATAAAACATGGATTAAAACATTTAAGGTAAGTGTTTTAGTTACATTTTTTTGTTTGATTTTGGCATATCCAATTTCTTATTTGCTTGCAACACTGCCTATGAAATATAGCAATCTTTTAATGATATGTGTATTGCTACCTTTTTGGACATCATTACTAGTTCGTACCGTTGCCTGGATGGTTATGTTGCAACAAAAAGGTGTATTTAATAATTTAATGGTTATGGCAGGTCTGATTGCGGATGAGAACCGCTGGCAGCTTATGTACAATCAAACAGCAGTTATAATAGTAATGACACAAATTTTATTACCTTTTATGGTTTTACCATTGTATAGCGTAATGAAAACTATTTCGCCAACATATATGAGAGCAGCTTTAAACCTTGGAGCTTCTCCACTACATGCATTTTATAAAATTTATATGCCAAATTCGGTTCCAGGTGTTAGTGCAGGGTGTTTGTTAGTATTTATAATTGCGATTGGATACTACATTACACCTGAATTGGTAGGCGGCAAAGATGGACAAATGGTAGGAAATTGGATTGCTTATCATTTAAAAACAACTTTGAATTGGGGACTTTGTGCTGCATTAGGAGCTATACTTTTAGGTGTGATGACCGTTTTGTATTGGGCTTATAATAAAATAGTAGGAATAGAAAATATTAAATTAGGATAATTATGGCTTTACCCGCATACGCAACAACTGGACAAAGAGTAGGATATTATTCTTTTTTAACCTATTGTGGTTTAGTTTTTTTCTTTTTAATTGCACCTATTTTTATAATTCTTCCTTTATCATTTAGTGCCTCGCCATTTTTTGAATTTACTAAAGAATTTATGAATTTTGAACCAGAGGCTTATTCTCTTAGATGGTATAAGCAAATGGTTGGTATTAGTAGTATAGGAGATACAACAGTTGTTACTGATAAATGGATGTTAGGAACTAGAAATAGTTTTTTTGTTGGAACTATTGCTACACTTCTTGCAACTGCACTAGGCACTGTTGCTGCTTTAGGCCTGAGCAGACCACATATGCCATTTAAGCCTGTTCTTATGGCAATATTAATTTCACCAATGATCGTTCCACTAATCATAACTGCAGCAGGAATGTTTTTCTTTTATTCAAAAATTGGGTTAACTCACACCTATCTAGGATTAATTCTTGCACATACTGCTCTTGGAACACCATTTGTTGTAATCACAGTTACAGCTACTTTAACTGGTTTTGATACTAATTTAATTCGAGCTTCGCAAAGTTTAGGAGCAGATACTATGCGAACATTTTTTAAAGTTATTATGCCTCTAATTCTTCCCGGCGTAATATCAGGGGGATTATTTGCATTTATTACTTCTTTTGATGAAGTTGTAATTGTTATGTTTGTTGGTAGCGTTGAACAAATAACTATACCAAAGCAGATGTGGGCAGGACTTCGTCAAGAAACCAGTCCTGTTATTTTATGTATGGCAACATGTTTAGTAGCATTATCAATAGCTCTACTTACAACTGTTGAAATGTTAAGAAGAAGATCTGAAAGACTAAGAGGAATTAAACAAAGATAAATTTTATCATTTTCAGACAGACTATTATAAGTTAAAAATCATTTCATTTATGGAAATAAAAAAAGTTGTAGTAATTGGATCGGGAACAATGGGAAGTGGTATAGCTGCTCATTTATGTAATGCAAATGTTCCTGTGACATTACTAGACTTAACAACAGAAATTTCAGAAAAAGCTAGAGACAGAATACATAAATCTAGACCACCATTGTTAATAGATAAATCAAAAATAAATAATATTAATGTAGGCAATATAAATGATGATTTTGATGTAGTAAAAGATGCCGATTGGATAGTTGAGGCTGTTGTTGAAAGAATAGATATTAAACACAATATTTATGAAAAAATTTTTGAGTCAAGAAAACCAGGGGCAATCGTTTCATCTAATACCTCATCAATACCTATAAAAGTTTTATCTGAAAAATTAAACGATGATCAAAAAAAGGATTTTTGCATTACACACTTCTTTAATCCTGTTCGTTATATGGGTTTGTTAGAAATTGTAAAAAATGAAAATAATGATCTTGATAAAATTAATTCACTAAAAAAATTTTGTGAGATTGAATTAGGCAAAGGCGCAATTATTTGCAATGACACTCCAGGATTTTTAGGAAATAGAGTGGGTGTTTATGCAATGCAAGTTGCTATGACCGAAGCTTTCAAAATGAAACTTTCTATTGAAGAAGCTGACGCGATATTTGGAAGACCAATGGGCATTCCCAAAACAGGTGTTTTTGGATTGTATGATTTAATTGGCATTGATTTAATGGCGGATGTTTTAAAAAGCTTTATTAAAGAACTTCCCCAAACAGACCCATTTCATATAGTTGCTAAAGAGATTCCATTAGTAAAAAAATTAATTGATACAGGCTACACAGGCAGAAAAGGCAAAGGTGGCTTCTATCGAATGAATAAATCAGATAATCAAAAATTTTTAGAGGCAATAAATTTAGTATCTGGCGAGTATTCAAAGGTTAAAAAAATAGATTTAGGAATTGAATCTGTAGATTTAAAAAATTTAATTAAGAGAAAAGACAAATATGGAGAATATGCTTGGTCTGTTATATCTAAAATTATAAAGTATGCTTCTTCTCTTGTACCAGGTATTACTGAAAAATTTAACGATATAGATGAAGCTATGCGACTTGGTTTTAATTGGGAAATGGGACCATTTGAAATGTTAAAAGAAATAGGTGTAGAGAATTTCTTTAATCGTGTTGATGAATACAAAAATAATAATTTTTTAATAAATCTTTCAAATTCAAAAAATGAAAATTTTTATGGTGAACGTCAACTTTATACAGAAATTGAAACTTTAGGAAAAATTAAACCAAAAGCTATCAAGTTAGATAAAAATAAGTCTGCTGAAATTTATAGGTTTAATGATTTTAATATTGTTGAATTTACAACAAAAGCTAACGCACTTGATTATGACTCAATGGATAGTTTAAAAAATGCGACTGATAAACCACTAATTATAATAAATGAAAGTATGCAATTTTCAGCCGGAGTAAATTTGACTTATACTATGAATTTTGCTGACAAAGGAGATTTTAAATCTATAGAAAAATTTCTTAAACACTTTCAAGAAACATGTAGCCACTTAAAATATTCTAAATACCCAGTTGTATCAGCTCCATCAGGACTAACACTTGGAGGAGGTTTTGAGATTTTAGTTCAAAGTAATTTTGTAACCTCACATACCAACATAGTAATTGGGTTGGTAGAAACAATAGTAGGCTTAGTTCCAGCAGGAGGCGGATGTAAAGAAATGTTATGGAGATGGTCTCAGACAGAAGAAGCAAAAAATGATCCAGATTATGCACCATTAAAAGTTTTTGATATTATAGGATATGCAAAAACTGCTACTTCACCGGTAGAAGCGGAAGTTTTAAAATATTTAATGCCAAAAGATAAAAAAATTATGAACAGAAACAGTTTGCTATCTGTATCTAAAAAAATATTGCAAGATAATATAAATTTTAAAATACCAGAAGAGTGTAAATTTAATTTATCAGGAAATTCTCTTAAAGAAAAAATGATTAAAATTTTAGAAAAACTTTATAATGAAAATGTAATAATGGATCATGGAATGGAAGTTGGAAAAGAACTGGCAAATGTTTTAAGCGGTGGCGATACAACAATAAACAAGACACTCTCTGAAGATGACTTGTATAAACTAGAATTAGAATCTTTTATGAGATTGATGGAAAATAAAAAAACACAAGACAGAATTAAACATACGTTAGCTACTGGTAAACCTTTGGTAAATTAAAATGACAAACTTGTCTGCTCAGCAGATAAAATATTACAATGAAAAAGGTTATATTGCTCCAATTGATGTTCTATCAAATCAAGAAGCCAGTGAAATTAGAAAAGAAATAGAAACTATCGAAAAAAAATGGCCAGATGCTTTAGCAGGACCCGGACGTAATTATGTGCATTTAATTTCTCCAGTTTTCAACAAGTTATGTCTTAACAAAAAAATATTAGACGCAGTTGAAAGTATTATTGGTAAAAACATTCTTATTTGTGGAACAACACTTTTTATAAAAAATCCAAACGAAAAAGGATTTGTAAGCTTTCATCAGGATGCAAAATATATTGGTCTAGAACCTCATAACTGGGTAACTGCGTGGATTGCAATAACAGATGCAAATGAAGAAAATGGATGTATGCAAATGTGGCCAAGATCACATAAAAAAAATTTAATTCATCATACAGAAAAATTTGATGAAAATAATCTGCTCACAAGAGGACAGACCATTGAAAATGTACCTTTAGAGGAAATAGAACATGTAGTTTTAGAGACAGGACAAATGTCGTTACATCATCCAACTGTAATACATGGCTCAGGTTTAAATAAAAGCAATGATAGAAGGATAGGTTTTGTGGTTCAAAGCTATATTGGAAGCAATGTAAATCAAGTCCTTGGAAAAATGTTTGTTCAAAAAGCAAGAGGAAAAGATACGTACAAATTTCATAAGTATTCTGATATTCCTCAAGCACTTATGACCGAAGAGAATATATTGTCTTGGAATAAGGCAAACAACGAATTGTCAAAAATTTTTTATAGTGGAGCAAAGAAAAAAGGCAAATATTAGTATTATGAGCTGTTCAATTTCATATATTTATTATTGTCCTGTTAAAACTTTGTCATTTCAAAGTATTGAAACTTGCAATGTTAAAAAAGATTTGGGAATGATTAATGATAGAATATTTGCATTTTCAAGAGGTGTTGATTTGGAAAAAGCAAAGTCTATGGAAAAAAATCCAAATGAAAGAAAATTAAACAATTTATTAACTTTAAAAAATTCACCAGTATTAAACAAATATAACTTTACCTATAATAAAAGTAAACTTTCTCTAAATTTCAAAGAAAAAGAATTAATTTCAATACCCACAGAAATCCATGAACAGAGAATTCAACTTTCTGAAAAATTAACTGAATTAGAAAATTCGTTAGTGAAACCTATTTTTCTTCTAAAAAATACTGAATTTCCATTTTTTGATACTTCACATTCAAACAATATTTTTAATTCTATGTCTTTAATAAATCTAAATAGCGTTAAAAATTTTGAAAAAAAAATTAATAAGAAAATTGAATTTCAAAGATTTAGAGGTAATTTTTATATTGATGGTATAGATGCACTGGAAGAACGTAACTGGATAGGAAAAATTATTAAAATTAATAACCTATCTTTTAAAGTTGAAAAAAATATTCCCAGATGTGTAGCAATAAATTTAAAACCAAAAACTGATGATAATAATTTAAATTTACTCCACTCACTTAAAAAAGCATATAACAATTTTGATATGGGAATATATTTAAAAGCTTTAGAAGATGGAAAAATTAATGTTGGTGACAGTGTCCAGCTATCTCAGTAAAATTTACCGTCCTTGACTGTATTTTTCCAAATGTAGGGCTTTCGTAAACAAAAAAGTTATGATTAAATAACCGTACTTTGAAAAAAAATAATAAAACTATACAACCTGTTAGCGGAATGAAAGTTCCTAGATTTGCGGGACCTTCAACCTTTGCAAGGTTACCTGAATTACGAGATGTAGAAAAATGTGATGTAGCAATTGTGGGAATTCCCTTTGATGCAGGAACAAGTTATAGACCTGGTGCAAGATTTGGACCACAGAGTATAAGGCAAGCCTCAAGACACTTAAGAACTAATTATCATCCAAACTATGACAGCGAACCATTTGTTGAACAGCAAGTAGCTGATGCAGGCGACATAACATGTAATCCATTTAATATTGAAGAAGCTATAAAACAAGTAGAAGCGGGAGCAGTTGAATTATTAAATAAAGTAGGAGGAATAATTAGCATGGGAGGAGATCACACGATTGCTTTTCCTCTACTAAAAGCAGTAAATAAAATTAATAATGGACCTGTAGCTCTTGTTCATTTTGATGCGCATCTAGATACTTGGGATACATATTTTGGCGCACCTTTTACTCATGGAACTCCTTTTAGAAGAGCAAGAGAGGAAAACTTATTTTTAGACGATGCCTCAATGCATGTTGGTATAAGAGGACCTTTGTATAGTAGAGATGATTTAAAAAATGATGAAAGTTTTGGGTTTAAAATAATTCATTGTGACGAATTTCAAACTCAAGGAACTGATAAAATTGCAGAAAGAATAAGAAATAGAGTGGGAAATAACCCATTGTATTTATCAATTGATATTGACGTTCTTGATCCAGCTTTTGCTCCTGGAACTGGAACACCTGAGATCGCAGGCATGACTACAAGAGAAATGGTGAATGTTTTAAGAGGTCTGTCAGGTTTAAATTTAATTTCGGCTGATGTAGTTGAGGTATCTCCAGCATATGATCATGCTGAAGTTACATCTTTAGCTGCTGCAACAATAGTCTATGAATTAACAAATCTGTTTGCAAAAAAACAACAATAGTTTATTTGTTCTGTATGCTTGAAAAGAAAAATTTTTATATCAATGGCAAATGGGTGGCTCCAATAAATCAAAAACAAATAGATGTTATAGATCCAGCAACCGAAAAAAGTTGTGCTGTAATTTCGCTAGGTGGCAA
>Ga0208521_1000785_pt1 | contig 18279 bp, 16 predicted proteins | sample ETNtaG_24_FD_185754 | JGI IMG/M metagenome (GOLD analysis project Ga0208521, IMG submission 185754) | Marine microbial and viral communities from oxygen minimum zone, Eastern Pacific Ocean - ETNP201306SV47 (SPAdes) (version 2) | ecosystem: Environmental > Aquatic > Marine > Oceanic ... | reverse complement strand
GGTTGCAAAATCATCTCTCACCAGATTGGGAATTGATGATCAGGGCTTAGATGATATGGATCGGAGAATTCTCACCGCCCTTGTTGAAAAATTCAATGGAGGGCCTGTTGGATTAGAATCTCTGGGCGTAGCAATTTCTGAAGACGCCAGAACAATTGAAGAAGTTTATGAACCCTATCTCATTAAAGAAGGGTTTATCCAAAGAACGTCCAGAGGAAGGAAGGCATTAGCTAAAACTTTTACCTATTTGGACGTTGAAAAACCGGATGAAAATGATCAAGTTAAATTATTTTAAATGAAAGGAAGTGTATGTTTTTTGGGTCAGTAGAAAAACCGCCGAGATTATCAGAGTTTGAGTTAGAAGTTCCAGAAAGACTTGTTGCCAAGGATCCCCTGAAAAAACGAGACGAATGTAAACTAATGGTGTTAAATCGAGCAGAACAGACCATTGAACATCGTCAATTTAAAGATGTAGTTGATTATTTTAATAAGGGTGATGTATTAGTAATGAATAATACCCGTGTTTACCCTGCAAGACTGTATGCCAACAAGGATAAGTCAGAGGCAAGAGTAGAGGTGTTTCTGCTACGGGAGTTGGCAGACGATTTATGGGAAGCCATGGTGAAACCAGCGAGGAAAGTCCGCATTGGAAATAAGCTCTGGTTTAGTAAAAAAATATCCTGTGATGTAATTGATAATACGGTGTCTGGAGGGCGGGTATTACGATTTGAATCTGATGCAGAGTCACTCTATCCATTCATCGAAAAAGTAGGGCATTCACCTCTTCCACCATACATAGATCGTGAATCGACCCCATCAGATAAAACGTACTACCAAACTGTGTATGCTTCTGAGCGGGGGTCGGTTGCAGCACCCACCGCCGGGATACATTTTTCAAAAGCAATATTGACTAAAATGGAAAAAAAGGGTGTTAAATTAGCTTATGTAACTCTCCATATTGGGCTGGGAACATTCCGCCCCATTATGGTTGAAGACTTAACCAGGCATCAAATGGACTCAGAATATTTCCACGTTCCCCCTGAAACAGCTGAAATTATTAATAAAGCAAAATCAAAAAAGAAATCTGTCGGCGTAGTAGGTACTTCAACAGTACGAACGCTCGAAACCGTGGTTGTATCTGGTTTTCAAATTACTTCCAGAAAAGGGTGGACGGATAAATTCATATACCCCCCATATGAATTTAAAATGTGTGACAAATTCATTACCAATTTGCACCAACCAAAATCTACATTAATGATGTTAACAGCAGCTTTTGCGAAAAAGGATTTTATTTTGAAGGCTTATAAAGAAGCCATTAAAAAGAAATACCGATTTTATTCGTATGGCGATTCAATGATTATCATCTAATCATTTTTAATATGGCAGTTCGTATCGGACAGGGTATTGATGCCCACCAACTTGAAGAAGGAACCCCTCTTATTATAGGAGGGGTTTCTATTCCCTACCCGAAAGGCTCTAAAGGACATAGTGATGGAGATGTGTTATTTCATGCTATTGTGGATGCAATTTTAGGCGCATTGGCACTGGGAGATATTGGAGAGCATTTTCCATCGGAAGATAATAGGTGGGAGAATGCCAATAGCAAATCATTTCTTAAACACACCTCCAATTTGATGTCAGATAAAGGTTTTTCCCTGGGGAATTTGGATGCCACCATCATACTTCAACAGCCCCAATTAAAAAACCATATTATAGAAATGCGGAAAAATATTGCTTCTATTTTGCATGCCGAAATTGATAGTATTTCTGTGAAAGCCACCACTACAGATGAAATGGGATTTACCGGAAGAGGTTCTGGAATTGCTGCAACAGCGGTGGTCTTGATTCATTCTCATGGAAACTAAAGTTCGATTTGCACCCAGCCCAACGGGCAATCTACATGTTGGTGGCTTGCGTACGGCATTATTTAACTACCTCTATGCCAAAAAAGTAGGGGGTAAAATTATTCTCCGCATTGAAGATACGGATCAAAAGCGGAAAGTTGAAAAAGCAGTTGAAAATATATTAGATGCATTTAATCAGCTAAATATATATTTTGATGAAGGCCCCCATTTAGAAAGTAAATATGGTCCTTATTTTCAGTCCCAACGCTTATCCATTTATAAAGATCATATTCAAATATTATTAGATAATGGAACTGCCTACCCTTGCTTTTGCATGGGAGAACGGCTGGATGATCTCCGCTTGAAATTAGCGACAAATAAAGAGCACATTAAATATGACCGTCATTGTCTAAACCTTTCCCAGGATGAGATTAAGGCTAAAATGGAAGGTGAGCCTTATGTAATTCGTATGAAAGTTCCAGATGGAGAAGAGGTGGTATTCTATGATGTGGTGCGGGAACGCGTTGCCATTCAGTGTGATGAAATTGATGATCAGGTTTTAATTAAGTCAGACGGATTTCCCACATATCACTTTGCCAATGTGGTGGATGATCATCTCATGGGCATTACCCACGTCATGCGAGGAGAAGAATGGCTCCCTTCTACGCCCAAACACGTACTTCTATACCAATTTTTTAATTGGAAACTCCCTAAGTTTATTCATCTTCCTCTTCTCTTAAATCCGGATAAATCTAAACTATCCAAACGGCAAGGGGACGTCTCTGTTGAAGATTATCTGAATAAAGGATACCTGCCGGAAACACTCATAAATTTTGTGGCATTATTGGGTTGGCATCCTAAGGATGAGAAAGAACTTTTTAGCCTATCAGATTTAGAAAATGAATTTTCTGTTAAGCGGATTAATAAATCTGGTGCTGTATTTGATGTTGAAAAATTAAAATGGATGAATGGTCAATATTTAAAAAACCTGCCGATTGAAACCATAATGAAATATGCTGAGCCCGTATTTAAATCTAAAGGCTGGGATACAAAAAACACTGAAAAATTCAAGGCAGTTATTGAAAATGCACGAAAACGGGCAGACACTATCCATGAAATGATTAAACCCTCCATTCCCTTTTATGCTGAATTAGAATATTCAGATGAAGATAATAATCTATTACAAAATGAATCTTCACAAAAAGTACTCACGTATTTTTCAGAAAAGCTAACAGGTCAAATAAACTGGACAGAGGCAGAGATAAAATTATTGGTGAATGAAACCGGAGAAATAACAGGAGTGAAAGGAAAAGATCTTTATGCGCCCCTCAGGATTTCACTTTTTGGAGAGGTTCATGGACCAGATATTCCTCTGCTTATTGGTATTTTAGGTATTGATGAGACAATAATCAGAATACAAAGACATATTTGATGTCAGAAAACGAACAACAATCTAATTTTATTCGAGATATCATCGATTCAGATTTGGAATCGGGAAAGAATGATAACCGAGTTCACACCCGTTTCCCACCTGAACCAAATGGATACCTTCATATTGGTCATGCAAAATCGATATGTCTAAATTTTGGTATTGCAGAAGATTATCCTAAGGGAAAGTGCAATCTCCGTTTTGATGATACCAATCCGGTAAAAGAAGATGAGGAGTATGTTGAATCCATCATTGAGGATGTGAAATGGCTGGGGTTTGATTTTGAAGACAGATTGTTTTTTGCATCTGATTATTTTCAACAGCTCTTTGATTATGCAGTATTATTAATCAAATCCGGCAAAGCATATGTAGATGATCAATCAGCAGACGAAATACGTGATACAAGGGGAACATTAAAAGAACCTGGAGTAGATAGCCCACATCGAAATCGCAGTGAGGAAGAAAATTTAATATTATTTAATAAAATGAAAGCTGGAGAATTCGGTAACGGTGAAAAAGTGCTACGGGCTAAAATTGATATGGCACATCCTAACCTGAATATGCGGGATCCGGTTATCTACCGCATTCTCCATGCGTCTCACCATCGAACCGGTGATGACTGGTGCGTATACCCAATGTATGACTGGGCACATGGGCTGGAAGATTCTATTGAAGGTATTACCCATTCTATTTGCACTCTAGAATTTGAAGACCACCGCCCATTATATGACTGGTTTTTGGATCAATTAGGCGTGTATCATCCGCAACAAATTGAATTTGCCCGGCTGAATTTAAACTATACGGTAATGAGTAAGCGTAAATTAAAACTGCTGGTAGATGGAAATCATGTAGCCGGATGGGACGATCCCCGTATGCCAACTATTTCCGGACTACGGCGACGCGGATATACACCAGAATCAATTCGGGAATTTGCCAATCGCATAGGGGTAGCTAAACGTGATGGTGTTATTGATAGGGCTTTATTAGATCACTGCCTGAGGGAAGATTTAAATAAACGCGCATTGCGGGTAATGGCAGTTTTAGATCCGGTTAAAGTTATTGTCACCAACTATCCAGAAGAACAGGTTGAAGAATTGGATGCCGAAAATAATCCGGAAGATGAATCAGCAGGTAAACGTAAACTGCCATTTGCCCGAGAACTGTATATTGAGCGATCTGATTTTATGGAAAACCCACCAAAGAAGTTTTTCCGCCTGGGACTAGAAAGAGAGGTCCGATTAAAACATGCTTATTATATTACCTGTACGGATTTCATTAAAAATGAAAAAGGAGAGGTGACTGAAATCCATTGTACCTATGACCCTGCAACAAAGGGTGGATGGTCAGATGATGGAAGAAAGGTTAGAGGTACATTACACTGGGTATCTGCTAAGCATGCGGTAGATGCAGAGGTGCGATTTTATGACCATCTTTTTAATGTAGAAAACCCCGAGACAGATGGGGACGATTTTATACAGTATCTAAATCCAAATTCACTCATTAAAACATCAGAGGTTAAATTGGAAATTGGTCTTCAAGGTGCTGCAATAGGCACAAATTACCAATTTCTCAGGAATGGCTATTTTTGTTTAGACTTAGATTCGACGGAAGAAAAGTTGATTTTTAACAGAACCGTTGGACTTCGAGATAGTTGGAGTAAAAAACAGAAAGTATAATTAAAATAGCAACCTTATCATCCTTTATAAAATAGATATTGTAATTTCCCCCTTCATTTACTAATGGATTCATTATTCAATCTGAACTAATTAACACCCATCATTACACCTCCAATGCTAAAATAAATATCGGACTGCAAGTCCTGAATAAGCGTGAGGATGGCTATCATAATATTCAGTCCATTTTTTTGGAGGTGGATTTAGAAGATGCATTAGCGTTTCGTCCCTTGCCATCTTATCAACTATCAGTAGAGGGTATAGATCTTCCGGTTGATGAAAGTAATTTAATTTCCAAAGCCTACCAATTAATCCGTTCAATGGCGGGAAAAGTAGATACAGAATATGCCATCCATTTAATAAAACAAATTCCCATAGGTGGCGGGCTAGGTGGTGGTAGCTCAAACGCAGCCGCAACCTTGAATGCCTTAAATCACCTTTGGAAGCTCAATTTTTCCCTACAGAAATTAGAAAAAATGGGTGCAGAAATAGGAGCAGATGTTCCTTTTTTTATCAAGGGAGGGGTCCAATTAGTGGAAGGTATTGGAGATATTTTAACTCCTGTTGATCCTAATCTGCTGGAGGGATATTCATTTTTATTGGTTGTCCCCCCCATTCGTATTTCAACGCCTTGGGCTTACCATGCTTTAAATAAAACTTTGCAGCCTAATAAAAGGCATCCTAAATTTTCGCCCCTTTCAAAGCCAATGAAATGGGAGTTATTTGACAATGATTTCGAACGGGTTATCCGTAAAACATATCCAGAGATTAGCAACATTAAAGAAAAACTGCAAAAAGCAGGTGCTTTATATGCCGGTCTGTCGGGGAGTGGCTCGACTGTGTTTGGCGTCTTTGATAACCATCAAAAGGCTGAAGCTTTATTGGAGAATTTTTCTTCATACCAAACCTTTCTTTCCTCTCCCGTTTTTCGTTGCTAATCCAATGTACTTATTTCGTAATCCATTCAAATTTATTTTGGGGGATCGTTCAATGGTAGGACACATGGTTTTGGTCCATGCGATCGGGGTTCGACTCCCTGTCCCCCAGCATATATGAAAGTATTTACTGGCAGATCAAATCCTGAATTGGGAAAAGGAATCGCAGATTATCTGGGCATTCCTTTAGGCCAATTAGATATCCAAACATTTAGTGATGGAGAGCTATCCGTTGCCTTTGAAGAAAATATTCGCAATGAGGATGTTTTCATTATTCAATCTACCAATCCTCCAGCTGAAAATATTCTGGAACTCTTATTGGTTTTGGATGCAGCCAAACGAGCCTCTGCTCAAAATGTAGTGGCAGTAATTCCCTATTTTGGGTATGGTCGACAAGATAGGAAGGACAGACCACGTGTTCCTATTTCTTCGCGACTAATGTTGGATATGATTACAGCTGTTGGAGTGAGCAGAATTATTACAATGGATCTGCACTCTGCACAAATTCAGGGCTTTGCGAATGTTCCTTTTGATCATTTGTATTCACGCATGGTTTTATTGAACAAATTGAAAGGGTTAAACCTGAATGAAGAGTCCGGTGTGGTGCTGGCTCCAGATGTTGGTTCTGCTAAAATGAGTCAATCCTATGCGAAAAAACTAAATATAGGCTTTGCACTTATTGATAAACGGAGACCCAAACCCAATCAGGCCGAAGTTGCAAACTTGGTGGGTGACCTTAAGGATAAAGACGTCATTATTATTGATGACATGATAGATACGGCCGGCACCTTATGTAATGCTGCTGAAACAGCCATTAATGAAGGTGCAAAATCTGTAATTGCGGTAGCAACTCACCCCGTCTTATCAGGTGGGGCAATTAAAAAACTGAAGAATTCACCTATATCCAAAGTGATAGTATGTGATACCATTAAACTGAATGAAAACCAGGAGTTTGATAAATTGGAAGTTATTTCCGTTGCAGACATTTTTGGTGAATCCATAAAACGAATCGTGGAGGGGACCTCTTTAAGTTCCATGTTCCGCGATTTTAATTAAATTGTAGGAGTATTAGAAAATGGCAAACGAACATAAAATTGATATTAATAAACGTGAAAGCTTGGGAAAAAAAGGCGTGAAACAATTGCGAAGAGAAGGAATGATTCCCGGAATATATTATTCCCCAAACTCTGAAAACTCTACACCAATTGTTATCTCTCAGGGAGATTTTCATGAAGCTGTAAAATCTGGGGCACGTATTTTTAATATTTCCGTTGGGGAGAAAAAACAGAATGTATTATTTAAATCTGTTCAATACCATCCTGTGACCGATCAAGTTCTTCATATTGACCTGTATGGCATTCGTATGGATAGAGCTGTAAATATTAAAATACCCGTACACCTCATTGGAGACCCTATTGGTGTCACAGAAGAAGGTGGAGTGATAAGCCAAGCAACAACGGAAATAGAAATTGCTTGTCTTCCGGGCGATATCCCCGAATTTGTAGAAACGGATGTTAGCGGTTTGGCCATAGGTGATGCTATCAATGTAGGAATTCTTCAGCTAGATGAAAAAATTACATTAATCACCCCTGAAGATACCGTTTTAGCATCTGTTACACATGCCATGAAAGAGATTGAACCAGTTGTTGAAGAAGAAGAAGAAGAATTTATGGATGAAGAAGGTGAAGCCCCCGCTGAAGGAGAAGGAGAAGGCGAAGGTGGAGACAAGAAGCCAGCTGAAGGTGGTGATGCTTCTAAAGAACAGGACGCAGGATCTGAATAATGCATATCCTGGTGGGATTAGGAAACCCTGGCAGGAAATATTCAGATACGAAACATAATTTCGGCTTCTGGATTTTAAACCGGTTCACCGAAAAAAGATCTTTGACATTTCAAGCAGGAAAGGGAGATTATCTCCTAGCTAAAAAGGGAGACCTTATTTGCATTAAACCAACATCTTTTATGAATAATAGTGGTATCTCGATTTTAGATGTAAAGCAATTTTTCAAGGTTGAGCCGAATCAGTTATTAGTGGTGTATGATGATATTGATCTCCCGCTAGGGACTCTCCGCTTTAGAGATGGTGGTGGTACAGGTGGACATAAAGGTATTGAGTCTATTATTTATCAGATTCAGTCTGAAAATTTTAATCGTCTTCGTATTGGAATTGCAACTGAGGATGAAATGCGGCCTGCTGAAAAATATGTGCTTAACCCTTTTAGGGATGGACAAAAAGAAATCGTAAATGATATGATTAAAAAAGCATGTGAAGGAATTGAGTATTATCTTTCCCATGGTATAAAAGAAACAATGAATCAATTTAATGAAAAAACAAAAAAGAAAGGTGTAGATGAATAATTTATATTATGTATTAGGTGCCGGAGTTTTGGCAATGGTATATGCATTTTGGAAAACGAGTTGGATTAACAATCAAGATGAGGGTTCCGATAGAATGAAACAAATCGGAGCAAGTATAGCAGATGGGGCTATGGCATTCTTAAAAGCTGAATATCGTGTATTGGCGATTTTTGTTGTAATAGTTGCATGTTTGTTGGCGTATGCGGCAAGTAGCCAAGGTGATTCCTGGTTGGTATCCATCTCATTTTTGTCTGGTGCAATAGCTTCCGCCCTAGCAGGGTATTTGGGTATGAGAGTTGCCACAAAGGCCAACAATAGAACCACCAATGCAGCACAATCAAGTTTAGCAATAGCATTGAATGTTGCTTTTACTGGCGGATCCGTAATGGGACTAAGCGTCGTGGGATTAGGAGTATTAGGTGTAACAGGTTTATATGTTGTTTATGACCATTTAGAACTATTTTCAGATCCTCAAAAATTAATACAAACCATTACAGGCTTTTCATTAGGCGCATCTTCTATTGCATTATTTGCAAGAGTGGGTGGCGGTATTTATACTAAAGCTGCTGATGTAGGTGCAGATTTAGTTGGTAAAGTGGAAGCAGGAATCCCTGAAGATCATCCGCTAAATCCTGCTACTATAGCAGATAATGTAGGCGATAATGTGGGCGATGTTGCCGGTATGGGTGCTGACCTGTTTGAATCTTATGTTGGTGCTATTATTGGATCGATGGTTTTAGGCTGGGCAATATTTGGAGAATTGGCCTATGTAACACTGCCTCTATATATTGCAGGAGCCGGAATTATTGTTTCCATTATAGGAACTTTTATGGTTTCCGTTAAAGAAGGTGGTAGCCCTCAAAAAGCACTAAATATTGGTGAGTTTGGATCCTCAGGAATAATGGTTGCTGCAATGTATCTATTAATTAACAACTTTCTTCCTGCAGAAATTATAAAGGATGGAATTACCTATACTGCCATGGGGGTCTTTGGAGCTACTGTAATTGGCTTGATTGCAGGTTTAGGAATTGGACTCATAACAGAACATTACACTGGAACTGGTACTAAACCTGTTAAATCAGTAGTTGATCAGTCTATTACAGGATCAGCTACCAATATTATTGCAGGCTTAGGCGTGGGAATGCAATCAACTTTTATTCCAGTAATAATTATTGCGGTGGCAATTGTCTTTGCCCATCAGAGCGCAGGATTATATGGCATTGCAATGGCAGCATTGGGAATGCTAGCCAATACGGGTATTCAATTAGCGGTTGATGCATACGGTCCTATTTCTGATAATGCTGGCGGTATTGCTGAAATGGCAGGTTTGCCTTCTGAGGTAAGAGAACGGACAGATAAATTAGATGCCGTAGGTAATACCACAGCCGCCATCGGCAAAGGATTCGCTATTGGGTCAGCGGCATTAACAACGTTAGCATTGTTTGCTGCATTTAGTGAAATAATAAAAAGTAAATTAGGAGAATCTCCTTTTATAATTAATATTTCAGAACCAATAGTTATGGCGGCATTATTTATAGGTGCAATGTTACCATTTTTATTTTCATCATTGGCAATGGGAGCAGTTGGACGAGCAGCAATGGCGATGATTGAAGAAGTGCGACGTCAATTCCGAGACATACCTGAATTAAAAGCAGCTCTTGAAGTATTAGGCAAAGGCGATGAATCATCTTGGTCTGATGAAGATAAATCTACCTATGAGGCTGGATTAATGAAAGCAGATCACGAAAAATGTATAGAAATTTCAACTCAGTCCGCCATCAAAGAGATGTTATTGCCAGGATTATTGGCAGTAGTTACTCCCATTTTAATTGGGCTATTGGGTAATTTCGTAAATATGGGACCACAGGCGTTAGGTGGTTTGCTGGCAGGTGTAACAGTAAGTGGTGTTGCTATGGCAATCTTTCAATCTAATGCAGGTGGCGCCTGGGATAATGCAAAGAAAATGATTGAAGAGGGAACAGAAATAAATGGGCAATCATATGGCAAGGGTTCTGATGTTCACAAAGCGGCGGTGGTAGGTGATACGGTAGGCGATCCATTTAAAGATACTTCCGGACCGTCACTGAACATATTGATTAAGTTAATGTCAGTGGTCTCATTGGTTATTGCACCATTTTTATTTTAAATTTTAATAAGGAGTAATTATGAACTATTACGAAACATTATATATCGTTCACCCAAGCCTGGAATCCGGGCGGTTGAAAGATATTATCCTTAGCGTTGAGGAAAGCCTAAAGAAGATTGGTGGCTCTCCTCTTGCAATGGAACTTTGGGGAAAACGAAAATTAGCATATTTTATAGATAAGCAAAGATATGGTACCTATGTTCTTCTCCATTATAATGGAGAAGGAAAATGCACCGGAGAATTTGCTGTAGAGTTGGAGCAGAATCCCAATATTTTGGCATATTTGACAACCAGCATTGAAAAAGAAAATGTACTGGAACAGGCAGAAGATTTGGATACACAGATTGCCGGGAAAACCCGTGAATCCCAACGAACTGAATCAAGTTCTGAACCTACAAAAACAACAGAAACTGAACCCACTGAAGTTACAACGCAGGAAAATGATACCATAGATGCCACAGCTGATGAGGTGACATCAGAAGGCGGTGATGAACAATTAGATCTAGAGACTGAAACAAAAGAAGCGGATACCTCTGAAGTTGAGAATGAGGAAGAATCAGTTGAAGTTGGTGAAGCGAAGGCTGATGAAGAGCCTTTGGAAGCAACAGAAAACGAATCAGATAAAAAAGATACGGCCGACGATGAAGTATCGCCGGAAGAAGATATCGAATCCAAACAAGAAAATGCGGACGAGACAGCCGCAGTAAGTGAAGAGGAATAATTATGGCATTTGTAAGCAATAGAAGAATTTGTATTTTCTGTGAAAATTCGGAGCAGAAAATAAATTATAAAGAGTTTAAAACCCTGCGGAAATTTATTACTGATCAGGGGAAAATTATACCTGGGCATGTAACCGGCGTATGTGCAAAACACCAGAGACATCTTGGAAGGGCAATCAAGCAATCTAGAAATATTGCACTTTTGCCTTACTCAGTTGATCCACGGCATTTTTAGGAGAACATAATGAAAATAATTCTAAAACAATCCATTGATAGTTTGGGGGGTGAGGGTGAAATACTTGAAGTAAAAGCTGGCTATGCCCGCAATTATCTCATACCTAAAGGATGGGCAAAGCAGGCAACCAAAGTAAACATTGCTGCTACTGAAAAAGAAATTGATGCCAAACAGAAAAAGGAAGCTAAAACCCGTGACAATTTGGAGGCATTGGGAAAACAGTTAGACAAACTTTCCTTAAAATTTGAGTTGAAAGCTGGGGAAGAAGGAAAACTATTTGGTTCTGTTACTTCACAAATGATTGTAGATGGTATTGCTGAAAAAGGATATACCGTAAACAAAAAAGAGATAGAGATTGAAGAGACTATTAATAACGTCGGCAAATATTTTGTAGATGTGAAATTGGGGCATGGTTTTAGTGGTAGAGTAAAGCTGAAAGTAGTGGCTGAAAAGTAATAGCAAAATCTTATTTGAAGTTAAAAAAGCCCTCGTTTTTCGAGGGTTTTTTTAATTAGTATCAAGTTAATGAATTGTTAGCACTGTCTAAAATTTAACGAAGCAGATAAAATGAATATTGATAACAAGGCAGATTTATTTTAAATCCCCAAAACATCTAATCTTTCGGAATTCCATTCCTTTGCTTTTCCAGAGGTGCTACTTTATTATTTTTGAAAGATTTTGTCAATTATCACGACCTGTTTTATACATAGTCAAAGAAATAGGTATCTCGTTCTAAATTAACCCCATGTTTGCTCGAGTTAGTTTTCCAATTTCTAGTTTTAAATCTTTCACCTATAAAATTCCTGCTTCCCTAAATGGTACCGTTCAACCGGGTACCTGTGTAAATGCACCAATCAACCGAAGAATGCAGGCGGGGTTTGTAGTGGCGGTAAATCCAGATTCTGAATATAAGGGTAAAATACTGCCTATTGATTCTATCCGGGAAAAAGAACTTCAATTTCCTGAAGAATTGTGGCATACTCTGGAATGGATATCTCAGTATTATATCACTCCATTAGGTCAGGTATTAAAAGCTGCAGTTCCCAATTCATTTTTAAAATTGTATAAACCAAAGCAAGTTCAATTTGTAAAAATAACTACCAAAGGATTAAATGTAATTCCTACTTTTGAAAATAAAAAACCCGCTCAAAAAAGGTTATTGAAAGCGCTTTCTAATATTAATGAACCAGTAAAAACGGCATCGCTAACAGAATTTGCATCTTCTCCCCATACAGTTTGTGGTCAATTAGAGAAATCCGGTTTGGTTGAAACTCTCTCCCAACCACAAATCACGGACCCTTTTGAAATTATGGGCCCGGGCGATATTCAAAACATTCAATTATCAAAAGAACAACAGGGTGTGGTTGATACCATTCAAAATACAGGGAAAGGATTTCATCCATATCTGCTGCATGGGGTAACTGGCTCAGGAAAAACCGAGGTTTATCTCAAGTTGGCACAGACTACTGTTGAAGATGGACAATCTGTGCTGGTTTTGGTTCCGGAAATTGCTCTCACCCCACAGGTTGCCGTTCGGTTTCGAAAAGCCTTTGGTAGCCGGGTTGCACTCTGGCATAGCCGAATGACAAAAGCTGAAAAAGGATGGACTTGGCAGCAATTAAAAAAAGGGGAATACTCTGTAGTGGTAGGAGCACGATCTGCCATATTTGCACCGCTGAAAAATTTGGGACTCATTATTGTTGATGAGGAGCAGGAGTCATCCTACAAACAGGAAAATCCCGCTCCCCGCTACCATGCCAGAGATGTGGCTATGGTACGGGGTAAACAAGCAAATGCAATTGTACTGTTAACCAGCGCCACACCCTGTTTAGAAAGCTATTATAATGCCCTGCAAAAGAAATTCACACTACTCAAACTCACAAAGCGATATGGGAAATCAAATTATCCTGCAGTGGAGTTGGTTGATATGAAGAAGGAATACTCTGATGATGGTAGTGCATTATTGAGCAAGTCATTAACGGAGGCAATTAATGATCGTTTGGAAAAATCTGAACAGGTAATTATTCTCCAAAACCGTAGGGGATATTCCCGTGTTCACCAATGTCTGGAATGTGGTGAAATAAAAAAATGTGAAAACTGTTCTGTGGCATTAACATTTCACCGAACGGATAATAATTTACATTGTCATTACTGCGAATCAGTTGAAATTCCAGAATCAAATTGTAATAAATGTACTGCAGAAAATATGACCTTTGCTGGTTCGGGCACCCAGCGAGTAGAAGATGTAATGCAGCAGAACTTCCCCAACGCAGATATTTTGCGGATGGATATGGATACAGTTCGTAGAAAAGGATCTCACTTAAAAATTCTTGAACAATTTGCCAATGGGAAAGCGGATATTCTGCTTGGTACACAAATGATTGCCAAAGGTCTGGATTTCGAAAATGTTACATTGGTAGGGGTGATCAATGCAGACTCCGGCTTATTTTTCCCTGATTTTCGGGCGGGTGAGCGTGTATTTCAATTGATTTATCAAGTAGCCGGAAGGGCCGGAAGAAGGGATAAACCAGGTCTGGCAATCATTCAAACCTATAACCCGGACGATGTTTATATTCAAACCGCAGCCGCCTTAAATACCAAAAAATTCTACAATGTGTCCTTGGCCCAAAGACAGGAGTTAACCTATCCCCCATTTTCACGAATTGGAAGAATTTTATTTACAGGGGAAAATAAATTAATTGTAAATAATTTTGCCCAAATGGTAGGCAGAAAATTACAGGGAAATGTTAATTATAAAATATTGGGCCCCGCACCAGCACCGCTTGAAAAAATTAAGGGCAATTGGCGGGCACATTTAATTATTAAATCCAAGAATAGAAATATCAGCAGCCTTCATCAATTTATTCATAGTACAATTGGCTTTACAATTTTTGAAAGAAAATGGCGGGGTGTACGTATTCAAATTGACGTTGATCCGGTATCTATGTTATGATGCGGCATTTCTTTTGTCTTATATGTTGTGTCCACCCGGTAATGGCGGATACGTTTTCCACTGCCATGGGGCAATGTACATTGGAAATCTATGGCGGCAATGTAACAGATATACCTGAAATTGTAGAACTTATTCAATCTGAAGCAGATCAATTAGTTTTAAACTTTGGGGAAGTAATTACAAGGCCTTACTCTATCTATATTACCAGCAGTATGAATGATTTCAATGAAAAATCAAAAGGGCCAGTTCCTGAATGGGGAATTGCAGTTGCTAAATTGAATCCTGATCGGGCAATATTGAAATCTCCGGGAATTGCAAATATTTCTTTTATTCGTATGAAAGAGGTTATCGTTCATGAATTGAACCATATTTATATGTTTCGTATTCCTAATTATTATAGCATGCCCTCATGGTTTAAAGAAGGGATGGCGATGGCTGTTTCTAAAGAGTTTTCTTTACTTCATAAAATAGAAATATCTAAAGCATATTGGCAAAAGCAGACCATTCCTTTACAGCGATTACAAACTATGGGCACCCATACAAAAGGGAAAATTAAATTGGCCTATGGAGAATCGGCTGCGGCAATAGAAGCGCTCCAATATTTTTATGGTGAGAATACACCACTGAATATTTTAGATGCTATGCGAAATGAAAAAGAATTTATTGATGCACTAGAATCTACTATTAATGAGGAATATATAGAATTCCAGATCAATTTTGAAATCTATCTGGAGGAAAATTATAATTGGGTCTTCCTCTTGCGGTCCACCAACTATCTGTATGTAATTTTACCTATAATATTGGTATTGGGATTTTTATACCGCAACCATCGCAATAAATTGAAACTAAAACAATGGAAAATTGAAGAAGAACTTATGGATTTAGAGTGTACAGACAATTTACCCAATTAATTATCATTTATTTTTTAATGGGATTCCAGCTCTTTGCTTCAGGATCTTATGAAATTTTTAATTTCCCCGTTGATGCCCGAAATTTGGCATTGCATAATTCAGCAGCGGCATACGATGGAATATTGCTAAGCAATAATCCGGCTTCACTCTCTAAACGTGCAAATGGGAATACATATTCTTATTTTTACCTCCCCGCAAATATCCATTTTACAGGATTTCAAAATGTCCACAATTCAAGCTCTGGAGTGAGAGCTAATAAAATATCTTTTATGAGCTATGGGGCGATCATTGATGGAGAAACGGAAAAAAAATCCTATGCCTATGACATCCTATTAGAATCTGGTGTCAAAAAGGAAATTAAAAATTTAACATCTGTTGGACTTTCAGCGGGCTATTTATTAAGCTCAATTGCTGGGTATAAATCTCAACTTTTATATTCAAATATTGGAATTAGAAGTCGTATGTTAAGAAAAAGATTGGGAGTGGGATTGTCCCTTGAAAACATTGGCTTTCTCCTCAAACCCTATACAGATGTTAAAGAGCCCATCCCAGCACTTTTTAGAACGGCATTATATTATGAACCACAGCATATCCCCCTCATAATAAATGGAGATTTTGTTACTTTTATTGGGGATGATAAACCATTTCATTTTTCTGTCGGTATTGAGTTTAAACCCCACAATCGACTTACACTTCGTTTGGGAAGCAGTAATCACCGAAAGGGTTATATGACAAATGATTTTTCGTCTGATGTTATTGCAGGGTTTTCCGGAGGCGCAGGTTTTCGTTTTACTAATATGACTCTGGACGTAGGTTTTATGAATTTAGGTCCAGCGGGGTTTGTTATGGGGTTTTCCTTAATGAAGAAGATGGATTAGCTATAAACAATCGAAATTAATGGATCTATAATTAACTTTACTGCAATAATTGCCAAAGCCGCCCTAAACAGGAATTGAAATACGCTTTCCGGAATAAAAGCCAATATTTTCTTGCCGAAATTGGTACCAATAAAAACTGCCATTACTAAGGGGATTAATAGTTTCATTTCTGCAAAATAATCAAATTGAAAAAAGTAAATGAAGAGGGGAATTTTTCCAGAATGACTTATAGCTTGACAGACCGCTTTATTAGCAATAATTGTTTCTTTAGTAAGCCTACCCTTTAAGAAAAATGGTGCAATGAGGGGACCCGTGGCTCCAATGAATACCGTTGTAATCCCACTTACAAGTCCCACACCAAAAAAGTTTGACTGGTCATCTTTTGGCTTGGGGCGACGGCCAAATAAAAACCAGATAATGAACAGACCAATTAGGGGTTTTAGAAAATCAATTTTGATTTCCTTGGCGGACTCCACTTGAAATAAGGCAATAAGAAGGAAAATAATGAGGGCAGACAGGCTGAGACCAAGTACTGCCCCGGGGAAATATTGCCAGATGATATCCTTTTTAATATGCTGCTGGAAAACATAACTGCGGGTAAAATTACTGACAAGTTGAATAATACCATGTAAAGCCACTACGGTATAGCCTTCGGGAATCATTATTGCCATAATGCCAAGGAGAATAATACCGCCACCCATACCCAATACTGCCGAAATGGAGGAGGTGATAAATGCAGCAATTATAAGAATTAGGATGTCTATTTTTTACCCCTCAACCCACCCCTTTTTTGGTAGGAGAGATTAATAGCTTAATATATTTCAATAAATTATTTGGTTAATATAACTGTTTAACGAATTAATTAATGACCTGATATTTTTTCCCAATTTTTACAAAAGAGGCAATAGCTTTATTTAATTGTTCATTAGAATGAGCTGCACTGATCTGCACCCTGATTCTAGCTTCCCCCCTAGGCACCACAGGGAATGAAAACCCAATGACATAAATACCCTCATCCAACATGTCGTTAGCGATATCTTGAGCTAGCTTGGCATCACCCAGCATAATGGGCACAATAGGATGAATGCCGGGTTTTATTTCAAAACCTGCCGCTGTCATTTTTTCTCGAAAATATATGGTACTGTTTTCCAATTTATCTCGCATTTTGGTAGTTTTAGATAACATATTCAACACAGCAATAGAAGTGGCAACAATAGCTGGTGCAACTGTATTACTAAAAAGATAGGGGCGCGATCTCTGGCGTAGCATATCAATTATTTCCTGCCTGCCAGAAGTAAATCCTCCGGAAGCACCGCCTAAAGCTTTTCCTAAAGTTGAGGTAATAATATCAACTCTTCCCATGACATCACAATGTTCAATAGACCCTCGGCCGGTTTTACCAAAAAATCCAGTAGCGTGAGAATCATCCACCATTACCAAAGCATTGTATTTTTCTGCCAGATCACAAAGACTTTCTAGTTTAGCTACAAATCCATCCATTGAAAATATACCATCAGTAGCAATGAGTCGCGTTCGTGCATTCTGTGTCTTAATTAGAATGCTTTCCAGCTCTGCCATATCTGAATTGGGGTAGCGGAATCGCTGAGCCTTACACAAGCGAATGCCATCTATAATAGAAGCATGGTTTAGAGCATCGGAAATTATGGCATCCTCTGGCCCCAATAATGTTTCAAAAAGTCCGCCATTGGCATCAAAACAGGAGGTATATAAAATGGTATCATCCGTTTGTAAAAAAATGGAAATTTTCTCCTCTAACCGTTTATGAATGGTTTGAGTACCACAAATAAACCGTACAGAGCTGAGCCCAAAGCCCCACTTTTCTACGCCTTCTTTTGCCGCCTTAATGAGCTGAGGATGATTGGCTAACCCCAAATAATTATTAGCACAAAAATTCAGAACTTGATTTTCTTTTACCATGATTTCAGCCTGCTGTTGAGATTCAATAATACGTTCCTGTTTATACAGTCCGGCTTCTTTTATGCTGGCGATTTCATCCTGCAATCTATTTTGAATCGTATTCAATTTTACTCCAATTTAATTTTTATACATTTGTTGTAAATCTGGAATGAGATAGTCTTTCATGCCTAAATCCAAATTAAAGGCAGGGATCCAGTTCCAATCATTTTTTGCCATGCTGTCATCAGTATCCGCTGGCCAGCTATCTACCATTTTCTGGC
>Ga0208521_1000775_pt1 | contig 18395 bp, 17 predicted proteins | sample ETNtaG_24_FD_185754 | JGI IMG/M metagenome (GOLD analysis project Ga0208521, IMG submission 185754) | Marine microbial and viral communities from oxygen minimum zone, Eastern Pacific Ocean - ETNP201306SV47 (SPAdes) (version 2) | ecosystem: Environmental > Aquatic > Marine > Oceanic ... | reverse complement strand
ACATAATTTTTGTAAAATTAATTTCAAAGAAAACTATTTAATTCTTTTTAGAAATCCATCAGGAGCTGCAGTGATCAGTAACTTATCTTGAATTTTTTTATCAATTTTAAATCCTGAATTTTTTTTAATAAATTCTCTAACGGCTGTTTTAGGACTATTCCCAGGATTCCAGGGGCGATTCTTATGCATTTCGATAGGCATATCCTCTATAACAGTATCAAAAACTATACAGTAACTTCCTATACTAGTGAGCAACGCATATGCCTCAAGTTCAGCCAAAACATGTTTGTAAGTATGATTTGAATCTAAACATACTATAATATTATTGTAATCCATTGCGATATTATTAACTTTTGAAATAATTTTTTCATCTATTGATGAACCTTCTATTAAATTAATCCTGGGAAATAAAAAATGACTCTCCAAGGCTGTTCTATTTTGATCCCTAATATCAATATCAACGCCTAAAACGCGTCGAGGTTTATCTGCTCGTGGGCTAACATTTGTTGTTCCATATTCACTTAAATCAATCATCGCCAATAATGAAGCGCTGAGAATTAGAGAGCCACCTCTAGCTACTCCCATTTCGATAATTAAATCAGGTTTAATCCTCCAAACGATTTCCTGAAAAGCAATAATATCTTGAGGATATTGAATAATAGGGCGTGATAACCAGTCAAAATTATATGAATAGTTGTAATGTGCTGTCTTACAAAGAAAATCTAAGCCTAGTCTATTTATATTAACATCCTTGCTCATTTCTCTAACATTTTTTGCGCGCTCAGATGCAAAATAATTAATTTTGTTCATATATAAAGTCCTATTAATAATTGATTATGTTTATGATTTTCTTATTAATTTTTCCTACACTTAAGCCATGCATATCTTCAAGAAATTCAGTATCCCCCATTATTTCATCATATGATTCATTCGGTGATATTGAATAAATCTTTGTATGACGAGCATTTTTTTCTATAGCCCATTGACATAGGGAGTTATAAAGGCCTGAACGAAAATTATCTTCGATTACAATTATGGTTTCAAATCTTTTAAATAAACTATTGAGCAATGTATCGTCAAGTGGTTTAATCTTATCCATTGCAAATATTGAAAACATGGGGTGCTGATTGTAAGCATCTAAAGCATTACTTATCATTTTTCCATGGGAAATAACTAAAGTAGGGAGGTTCATTTCACAAATATAGTGGTTAGGGTTTTCCACATTACTTATTTCATCGAAATTATGTTTTGAAATACGAATAAAAGAAGCATTTTTGTTTTTAAAGACTTCTTTAGTAATAATAGACAATGATTGGCTTCCGCTTGGAGAATAGATGTTAATATTTGGCAAGGCTTTAATAGCCCCAATATCATCTAATTTATGATGAGTTGCACCTAATGAGCCGTTATCGTAGCCAGTAGAAGTTCCTACTAAAATAACCTTGTATTCATGCAAACAAATATCATTTCGAATCTGTTCAAAACATCTTTCAATTAAAAAGTTAGTAATAGCGTAGCATACTGGAATAAAACCAGCATTAACAAGACCTGATGCTATCCCGATCATATTTTGCTCAGCAACTCCAACATTTAAGGATCTATTAGGAAATTCTTCAAATATTGATTCAACAAGATGAAAGCCAGTATCGCCTGTTAAGAAAAATAGAGAGCTATCATTTCGCATCATCTCTTTGAATTCATCAAAAAATATAGATCTCATATTTTCTCGTCACTTAATTCTAAAAGAGCACTATCAAAGTCTGTCCCTTGAGGTGAGCGATAATGCCATAGATTATCACCCTCCATAAACGAAACCCCTTTTCCTTTTATTGTATTGCAGATAATTGCTATCGGTCTTTTTGAATTATTTGTTTGTTTAATTATATTTATAATTTCTGCCTCATCATGTCCATTAATAATTTCATAGCTTTCAAAATTAAATGCTTTCAATTTATCCAGCAATGGATCTAGGCTACATGCATTTGATGTTGCTCCCATTTGTGAGCGTTCATTTTTATCTATCAGAAGGCATAAATTATTTGTTTTACGATGTCCTGCATACATAATTGCCTCCCAATTAGACCCTTCATGAAGTTCTCCATCTCCAACAACAACGTATACACGACTAGAATAGCCCTTTGATAGAGTTCCTATAGCTATTCCCAATCCAACTGATAGTCCATGTCCTAGAGCTCCAGTAGAGTGCTCAACATTTTCGATAAAATGACTAGCATGGCCTGCCATAATAGACCCATTTGAGAAATATGAATCAATTGCTTTTTTTGAAACAAGTCCGTGATGAAACATCACAGCATATAAACCAGATGCACCATGTCCTTTGCTCAATATTATGCGATCTCTATCTTCATCTTGATTCATTATTTTTTGAATATCTACCGACTTATATATAGCATTAAGTATTTCAATCATAGAGAATGCACTAGCAATATGAGATCCTTTTCCTTTATTTACCATCTTCAAAATTGTCTTGCGTATGTCACTATTAATAATCATATTAATTACATTTATTTAAATATTAATCCAAAAGAACTGAAGCTGCATTATGGTTAACTATCTGAAAGAAGTCTCTATATCTTTCTTCGTCTTCTTTCATATTTTATCATCGGTTGATACAGAGAGATTAAAGGGTCCATTAGCATTAATCAATTGAATTCTTTCCTTAGTCAGATTAATCATTAAGTTTTTTACTTATATTCTTTTTAAGTGACTCTAAGTAAAGCAAACTTCGTTGTGATGACTCTTCTGGAGCCCAACTTGCAAGGATCTTCCATGTTTTAGGATCGTAAAAACCTTCCATAGTTTCATAGATAATTACCTTATCTGATAGCATTACATATGTATGCCAGATAAAGGCTGGAACAGCAATAAATTCTTTTTTTCCTTTTTCTAAAATAATTGATTCTGTTACCTCACCTTTGTCATCGAAAATAATCAAAGCAAATGATCCATTAATAAGATACATTTTTTCGATTTTTTCTTTACTAGGATGAAGATGGGGGTGCATGTAGGAGTCAGAAAGTATAAAGTTAAATACTTTATTAACATAGTCACCTTTTTTATGTAGTATTTTAGGCGCTCTTTTTTTCTCAGAATTTTGAGATAAATTAAAATAATTATTTATTTCTTTCTCTGATAACTGGAGAGGTTCATTCGAAATCATATAATCATTTAGACCAAAACAAATCATCGTCAATTTGATATGTCTTATGAAGATGTTCAATCTGCTGAAGTCTATAAAACTCTCGTCTATTGAAGATCTCTTCATTAAGATTTATATTTCTTAACTTATTTAATAGATCAATTATTCCATTTTCAACTGACCATTGACATTTAAATTTAGGTAATGTTTTTAGTATTTTATCAAATGAAACCTTGTAGCTACGCGTATCAACACCATCTTGAATTTTTCTATCTTTAATAAGCTCAGTATCTAAATTCTTTTGATTTGAATCAAGGTAATTTAATTCAGAATCTTCAATATTGGAATGAATAAATTCTGCAATATCAATAACTTGATAATTATCCTCATTTTGACCAACATTAAGAATTATTAGCTCTCCTAAATTAGGATTCCAATCAAGACAACGATGGAAAGACTGACAAGCATCGTCAATATGCAAATGAGGTCTCCATGCTTTGCCATTAGAATTAAGTGTCACTTTATTAGTAGTAAGTGCAAGACCACAAAGCATATTGATTACTACATCAAAACGAATCCTTGGAGAGAAGCCATAAACTGTACCAAATCTAAGTGCAATTGGGGTAAATGACTTATCTGACATTATTGATAACCCTTGTTCAACTTGTAATTTATTAATCGAATATGGGGTTTGTGGGTTTGTTTGACTCTCTTCAGATAAATAACCATCAGTTGCGGCACCATACACGGAACAACTAGATGGATAGATAAATTTTACTCCTAACTCTTTACACATTGTTGCTATTTTTAAAGCGTAATCTCTCGTTGGGTCATATATCTGCTCTGATGACATGTGACCGAATGGATCATTTGAGATACCCGCAAGGAGAATGAGTGCTCCAAATCCTACTAAATCATCTTTTGTTATTAACCTAGCATCTTTATGTATTGTATGATCAGGATCCTGACGATTGAGTACGCCATCTTTAAAAAAACCAGTATCAATACCAGTAGAATGATATCCATGTTTCTTTAGATATTCAGACAATCTGCTGCCCAAATATCCTTGGGAACCTACTATTAAGATATTTTTATTCAATTATTTTTTTCAAATCAATTGCATTGATCGAAACACTGTGACTTATTAGAGTTTGATCATAATAGGTTATACGAGTCCCGCCTGTATCAAATCCAATGGGTAAGCAATATAATTCAGATAAAGCGTTAATCACATAATTTTGATCTTTTTTCTCCACATATAATAATAGAAACCCTCCTCCTCCAGCACCAAGTATTTTACCGCCAATCGCACCGTTATCTCTGGCTAATTTATAATAATCATTAATTTTATCTGAGGTAATTTGTTCAGTAAGGTCCCTTTTAATTCTCCATCCTTCATTAAGTAGTTCACCAAACTTATTAGTTTCGTTACCATTGGAAATAATTTCACACAAAGGGTCTACTAAATCTTGCATCCGTCTCAATTGATTGCGCTTGTTTTGAGTTTCTTTTTGTTGCAGCGCAAGTATTTCACTAGCATCCCTTTTAATTTTTAAATAAAATAATAGCAAATTATTTTCTATTAATTGTTTTGTTTCCATCCTATATGGAACAGGCTCGACTATAACAGTTTCATCAGGATTAAATGTAAATACATTAATATTTCCATAAGATGACGCATAATGATCTTGCTTTCCCATCGCTCGACCAAGCAAATCAACTTCAATGTGGGCTGCTTCAGTAGCTAAAACATGCTTTGTTACCATTTCACCTTTTAAAGCATGTAGCGCATGCACAAGACCTACAGCAAAAGCACTAGAAGAACCCAGACCAGTTTGTCCTGGGATATCTGTAAATGTCGTTATTTCAATAGGAAAATCTATATGAAACATTTTAAGAGCCTCCCTAACAATCGGATGCTCTATATCATCAATTTGATCTTTAAACTCGACCTTGCTCCAGTTAATACGATATTTGTGTTCCACAATACCAATCTGTCTCTTGACAACCACATAGATATATTTATTAATTGAGGTACTGATAACTCTTCCTGGCTCCTCAGAGTAGTATTCTCTAAGATCTGTTCCGCCACCAGCAAAACTAATTCTAAAAGGTGTTCTTGTTATAATCATTGATGGAAATATTCTGTAATAATAGGCAAGCAATCTGTAAGTAACGGGGAGTGACAAATAGGATGCTCTTTTGTTGGTAATGTAGCCAGAACTGTTGCTTTTCCAACAAAAATTGATTCACATCCTGCGTTTTCTGCTGTTTGGCAATCTCTTATATCGTCTCCAATAAAGAGTGTCTTATCTAACCGCAATAGATGCTCTCGACTAGCTTGTAACATCATTCCTGGTTTTGGTTTTCGGCAAGAACACCCCTCATTCCAATGATGTGGACACACATAGATGTCAATTATTTGAATTGACTCATTCAATAGTTCATCTTTCATCTTTTTGTGAATACAGTTCAATTCATTTTGATCTACCATTCCTCTCGCAACACCTGCCTGATTACTGATCACAATAAATCTAAAGCCTTCTTTAGCTAATAACTTCATTGCTGTACGCGTTTCAGGAATCCATCTGAACTCTTCCCATTTAGTGATATATTCACCTTGTGGTGCTTTTTTGTTTATTACACCATCTCTATCAATTAATATTATTTTTTTATCCTTAAGATACTCCTCCGTTTCTTTCCACCGCTCTGGATCTGAAATGCTATGATATTGGTCATTTTGTATCCACCCACTGATCTGATGTTGAGCAGCCATTTTATACAATATCGTGGAAAAACTGCAATCAGGATGTTCATAAAAACTAAATATTTTATCCTTTTCTATGATCATATAGCCTATTTCTACATAATTTAGATCTGCATCAGACCTATTATAATCGTAATTATTAACAATACCTTCTTTATTCAGTGAAATGTTCCCAGGGCTTTTAGCGGCAACCATAAAAGTTAAAGGTTTATGGTTTTGTTTATGAAACGCTAGTACTTTCTGTAGTGGAAATGGTACGAAGTTATCTGAATATAACATTAAAAATGTATTGTCTAATTTTTCCTTGGATTCCCATAATCTCCTCCCTGTATCCCACTCGACAGGGCCTTCAGAGTATTCAATCTGCCACCCCCACTCACTACCATCTCCAAAATATTCATTGATCTTTTCCGACAGGTATCCTGTCAGTAGAACAAAACGATTAATTTTCTGCTCATGTAGTTGTTGTATCAAATACCATAGAAATGGCTTACCATTACATGAAATCATCGGTTTTGGCATACTGTCCGTATAAGGACTTAGGCGTGTTCCAAGACCTCCGCATAATATTACGGCTTGCTTTGGTTGACTCATTTGTGTTTTAGCCAGTTCCAAGTTTTTTCAACCCCTTCCATTAATGAGGTGGAAGGTTTCCATTTTAAAAATTCTTTTGACAGTTTATTACAGGCCCAATAATTCACATTATAATTACTGCTTTCTGTTTTAATTTTTAGTTTTTTCGTTAGTGCATCTTGCCCAAGTACAATCTGCTCTGCGATACGACAAATTTCAATCACGGGAGTTGATTTACCATACCCTAGATTAAAAACTCCAGATTGATATTCTATCGTTACTGCTTTTTTGAATGCATCAACCACATCGTCAATAAATATAAAATCATTAGCATTGTTTGGAGTTCGTAAATCAGGCAATTTGTTATTTTTTAAGTGTTCGAGTATGGTTGGTATAAGAGAATCTGGTCGTTGACGTGGCCCGTAAACATAAAATATTCTCATCCAAGCTAATTGAATATTTTTTTTCTGGCATATCATATCTAACCATAAAAATAGTGTATGTTTTGCCCATGTGAAGTGATCTTGAGATTTTCCTATATCAGTTTCTTTGCATTCACCCTTTGTTTTATTATATTCAAGGCAACTACCTGAAACCATTATTTTTTTACAACTCTCGAGTTCTAATATAAAATTAAAGAACTCTAAAGATTGATTAAGATTCAATAATGATTTATCGAAAGAGAAATCAGGTATATCTTGCCATGATAAATAAATCACTATACTTGGGCTGAACTTTTTTACTTCTTTTTTATATGTCCCCAGTGAAGATAGGTCTGACTGTATCCAGTAAACAGAGTTTTGCGTTGAGTTATTTTTGTTATATTTTCTTGATAGAGCCATCACATCATGACCGGTTTTACTTAATTTTTCTACAAGAGGCAGTCCAACAAAACCTGACGCGCCAGTAACAAGTACTCGTAGTTTATTCATCAATAAAATCTGGTAAGTATTTATCTTTTTCAGATATTATTGCTGGCTCACAAGGCCATTTAACTAAAAATTCTGGATCATTATAACGAATACCTCTGTAGGTATTTGGACTGAATGAATCACCCATATAATAATGAACTATAGTATTATCTTCCATTGTCAAAAATGCATTAGCACATCCTGCTGGAACATAGATACTTTCTCTCATCTTTGATGTTATCTCAAGAGCTACCCACTGTTTATATGTAATAGATATTTTTCTTAAATCTAACACAACATTATACAGTGCACCTGTAATACAACTTATGATTTTAGATTCATTGCTTGGTGGCAGTTGATAATGAAATCCTCTCATTGTATGCTTTTTATAATTCTCAGATATATTGCCCTGCATTACATCTAAATCAATTCCATGTTGTGTGAACTCATCTCTACAATAACTTCTACGAAAAACCCCACGCTCATCATGGTGAAGATCAGATATTATCAAAAAATGATCACTGATGTTTTGTGATATAAATTTCATATTATATGTGGATTCCCAGGTAACGGGATTATAAATTTTCCACTAAACCCTGCATCCCGTAACTCCTGTATAATTTCATCTTGAAAATTCCAAGCTAGTAATAATATTTTTTCAAATTTATTAATCTCTATTAAGCTTTCCTCAAATGAAACTACAGGTATGTTTGATCCGGCAGTTATTAACCCGTCTTTCATTGGGTTTTTATCTATAATGACTGAGATATGTTCATTTGTAATACCACAATAATTTAATAGGGTCGAACTTCTAGCTGAAGCACCGTAAGCAGGTATTTTGTTGTTACCCTCTACTACCAGCTGTCTCAATTTTTTAGCATGGGCTATTACCTGATCAGAGAAATCTATCCATCTGTTATATGAATTTATATTTTTTTTCATTTCCATCTTCTCATATCTTAAGAGTCCAATAGATTTTTCTTTTCTGTGTTTAGAAAAATATATAACCCATGATCCACCACTAATTGGACTTAACATAACATCATATACATGAAGACCATGCCTCTCAATCAGTCCAATAATAGTATTTAAAGTGTAATAAAAAAGATGTTCGTGGTAAATGTAGTCATAATGTAGTTCGTCCAGAATCAAACCTGCATTATGTACCTCGACGATACCTACGCCACCATTATCTAGGAGAAGACTTATTCCATTAATAACGGAGTGAATATCTTTAACATGCGGTATTACATTCCTAGCAAAAACAATATCAGCTTTTCTCTCTGTTGCTAACTGCTCAGCGAATTTTTCTGTAAAGAATTCTGCTTGAGTTGGAACACCGTTTTTTGCTGCTAACTCTGCAATATTCCTTGCAGGGTCAATACCCAAAACTTTACAGTCATTCTCTATAAACCGCTTCAGGAATGTACCATCATTACTAGCAATTTCTACTACAAAGGTAGGTTTTTTCTCTTCTACGACTTGTGATAAAGCTTTTTTTGAAAACTCGTGACTATACTGCTCTGCTGTTGATGATGTACCTGTAACCCATAAATATTCCTCAAAAAGATACTCTGGATCTACATCTTCGCCCAACTGTACAGTTGAACATTCTTGACAATACATTAGCCTTAAAGGAACAGCTGGGGGTTTTTCCTCTCCACTTCGATATAAACTGTTAGCAGGAGGCTGTTCACCAAGATTCAGTACTTCTCTTAAATTATTTGATCCACATATACGGCAACACTCTATTGTCTGATAAATATTACTCATTTATTATCTATCACAAATTATAAACTTTGGCATGCAAAATAATTTCTTTTTTTAATTATTGGCTACTCTAAATGAGTCATCTATTCTGTTAATCTCTTTTAGATAAGATAGTTGCTGCAGCCGAATAGTTTCACGTCCCCTGAACTGCTCTTCTTTAAAACCAATTCTGTCAAAAAACTCAACCAATTCATTGCCACCCCTATGTAAATCCCATTCTGGTTTATAGTGATCTTTTAATTCTGTTAAGATTCTGTGAAAACTAACTCTGTATGTTCTTGGGTCTATATGCTCTCCAGTAAAGATCAGTTCACTTCCTGGTACAGATCTTTGTGCAGCTTCTGCAATGTCGCGAACTGTAAAGTTTCCGTCTGGTATTCCCACATTAAATGCTCTTCCAGAGACTAATGTGGCTGGTGCTTCTAGACCTGCAATAAATGCTGAGCAGACATCTTTTATATGAACTACAGGGCGCCAAGGTGAACCATCACTCATTATCTCAATTTTTCCTGTCGTGTATGCACATGCAACAAGATTATTAAAAACGATATCACAACGCAGCCTAGGACTTGCACCAAAAACTGTGGATGGCCTTAAGCTTGTTACAACAAAATCATCTGTTGACATACTGTGAAGTTGTTGCTCTGCATTCCATTTTGCAATTGCGTAAGCTGTAACTGGGGTTTTCTCGCTATCATCTTCATCTAATTCACAGCTTATATCAGATACACCATACATGCTCTGTGAAGAAGCATAGACTAAGCGTGATACACCGACATCTTTTGCCATTTTTGCAAGAGCCATTGTGCCATTATAATTAATATCTTCTGTCAGTTTTGGCGAGAACTCTCCGAGAGGGTCATTTGACAGTCCCGCAAGATGGATTATAACGTCCACCCCTTCGAGATCTTTGTTTTTAATGTCTCGTATGTCTTTCGTTATCTTAAGATAATTTTCGTCAACCTGTTCTAGTAAGTTATCTGTAAAGTATCCAGCGTCATATCCTACTACCTCGTAACCCTTCTCTTTTAATATCGACACCAAAACTGCCCCAATATAGCCTCTATCGCCAGTTACCATTATTCTCATGATTTCTCCCGTTGTTAATTACTTTCTATTAAATAATCTACAACCGCAAGAAGCCATATCTGATGTGTTGTTTCTACAATATTATAGCTTGAACTATCAACCCAAAGATTTATATCACCCATTTCTTTAAGAGGATTATTTCCCTTGAATCCAGTTAGTGTTATTAATGGAAGGTTCAACTCTTTAGCTTTGATTGCCCCATTAATGATGTTTTTTGATTGACCACTACTGCTTATGAAAATTACTAGATCATTTTTATTAGCATAAAACTCTATTGCTTTTGAAACCCAATGCTCATAGCCATAATCATTTGAAAAACAAGTTAGTAAACTTGCTTCATTAAAATTAATTGATCTTATATTTGCAGCTTTTGTTAGATCTATTGACACATGACTCGCTATTGCTGCACTGCCACCATTTCCTACAATTATTATTTTTCCTGAGTCATTATTTGCTTTTGTAATCTTATTAGCAATATCTAGTAATGAATTGTTATCTATCTTTGAAATACTCTTGAAAATATCCTTAAAGTAGACGTAAAAATAATCAATCATATTGTCTTTGCCATTTGTTGGAATTCTTCATTTTCTGCTATGAGTTGTTGATATGTGCCACTAACAACAATTTCTCCATCCTTCATCATATGTATAACATCACACTCTTTTACTGTTGATAACCTATGGGCGATCATAATAATAGTTTTTTTATGGGATAGATTATGAATAGCGTCCATAATTGCAACTTCTGTTATACCATCCAATGAACTAGTTGCCTCATCAAACACCAATACTATTGGGTTATGATAAAGTGCGCGGGCTATTCCGATGCGTTGACGCTGTCCTCCACTTAACCTTACCCCTCTTTCTCCGACTGAGGTTTCATATTGATCCGGTAATGTTAGAATAAACTTATCCAGATTTGCCAACTCTGCCGCATTAATAACCAGTTCTCTGTCAATCTCTTCTTCTTCTACTGCAAATGCGATATTTCTCTCAACTGTGTCATCAGTGAGGTAGATAGTCTGCGGAACATACCCTATATTTTTCTGCCATGCCGGTATATTGCTTTGGTTAATTTCCTTCCCATCTACTATTAAGCTCCCTGTTTCTGGAGTTAACAACCCCAGTATAATATCAATCAATGTTGTTTTTCCTGCTCCTGTAGATCCTATCAATCCTACTGTTGTGTTATGTTTAATATCTAGAGTTAGGTTTTTAATTACAGGATATTCTGAGTTTTGGTATGAGAAACTAATCCCTCTGATTTCAATCTTGTCATTTAGCTCAATGGGTTCTTGTTCTAATTCTTTTGATATTTGTTCTGTTGATTTAATAAAATCATTCACCAGGATATTAAATGCTGGCATGTTGTATTTAATATTGGAAACCGCTCCGTATATCACTTGCAACGCTGGCATGAGCCTGTAGCCAGCCATTGCATAAAGTGAGATCATCGGTATTACTTCATTGCTTCTCCCTGGATTTGTAGAAATAATTATTATGGTGATTGCAATTATCCCACCATATGCTATAACCTCGAGTAGATAACGGGGTAATGAGGAAATTATTGAGGCTAATGCCGCACAATCAGCAGATTCTTTTGATGGTGGGATAAAGCGATTAATAAACACTTTTTCACTGTTGCGTAGTTTTATCTCTTTTATTCCTGACATTGCTTCATTAGCAGCTTTGAATGTCTGGAATACTGCCGTTGTTTTTTTAATTCCAATTCTGGTTAGCTGATTTTTAACTAATCTAAAGATTTTCAAGTAGGAACCTAATAAAACAATAGTTGTTGTTATAGCAACTATTGGATCTATATACAATAATAGACCAACAATAAATATAACAATGAATATCTTTGTTAGCCCAATCAAGGCTTGATGAACCACACCATTAATCACAGCACTAACTTCGCTCATAATATTTTTACCTAGTTCTGATGTATTTCTATTAAGATAAAAGTCATATGGTCGTAACAGATATTGCTCCAACAGACGCACCTGCAAACGATGTAGCAGATTTTGAGTAAAGTGTGTTATTTTCCAAGTTATGAATGCCTGTGAACTATTTGATAGTAGCATTAGAACAATAATAGCAACGCCTAATAGAATTATAAATTCATTCTCGTCACTTATATTGAACAGATTAAATACAATTGAGAGGTAACTATTTTCATGGATCATCTCTGGTGTAGAAATAACAGCCATAAATGGAACTATAGATGCAACACCAACCACCTCTACTATTGACATTATTAGAATACCGACAAATAGTAGAGTGAGTTTTTTTAACTCTGACCGTGTGAAGAGAATGTTTATTTTCTGAAGTGGTTTCAATTTTGAAATGATATTCCAAGCCTACCACACGCTCGTCTTAGACTTTGCATTTTGATAGTGATATTTTTTAGGTCTAAACTAAACCGTAAATTATGATAAAAATCTGCTATTTTGATTGTCTTTTTATTATCTTGTGTCACCAGAACCGCAAGTTTTTATTATTCATGATAGCTCATTGTTTTGTAACCGTGCGTTTTTATTAGTTCATCTCGTTTGGCAATGTTTAGGTCGTTTTCCATCATTTCGTGGATCATCTCTTTTAGGGTGATTTTCGGCCTCCAACCAAGGTGGTCTATTGCTTTAGTTGGATCGCCCAGGAGGGTTTCCACTTCGGTGGGGCGGAAGTACCGCTTGTCTACCTGGATAATGGGAAGAGAGGAGTGGGAAGTAGAGCGGTTAGACCAGTACCCTACTTCATTTAAGCCTTCACCTTTCCACTCAATTATTATTCCTACATACTCTGCTGCAAATTCTATAAATTGTCTTACTGTATATTGTTTTCCGGTGGCGATTACAAGATCCTCTGGTTTCTCTTGTTGGAGCATTAACCATTGTATCTCTACATAGTCTTTGGCATGCCCCCAGTCTCGTTTTGCATCCAGATTGCCAAGATAGAGAGTTTGTTGGAGTCCCAAGGATATTCTAGCTAGAGCTCGGGTGATTTTTCTGGTAACGAAGGTTTCTCCTCGAATGGGGCTTTCATGATTGAAGAGGATGCCATTGCATGCATACATATTGTAGGCTTCGCGATAGTTTATGGTGATCCAATAGGCGTAGAGTTTGGCTGCCGCATAGGGAGAGCGTGGATAGAAAGGGGTCGTCTCTTTTTGTGGCACTTCCTGAACTTTACCGAAGAGTTCTGAAGTAGCGGCTTGATAATAACGAGTTTTCTTTTCAAGACCTAGCACCCGAATGGCATCCAGTATTCTGAGTGCCCCCAATCCAACGGTGTCTGCTGTGTATTCCGGACTTTCGAAGGAGACGGCTACATGAGATTGTGCACCCAAATTGTAGATCTCATCTGGCTGGACTTCTTGAATGATACGCACTAGGTTCATGGAATCTGAAAGATCGCCGTAATGTAGAATAAACTTTCTATCACTTTCGTGAGGGTCTTGATATAGATGGTCAATACGGTCTGTATTAAATAATGATGAACGGCGCTTAATACCATGAACTTCGTAGCCTTTTTCTAATAGAAATTCCGATAGATAAGCACCATCTTGGCCGGTCACTCCTGTAATCAGCGCCACTTTATTATTCGTAATCTCTGTCATTTTTCAGCTAATTGTTTTTTTAAGAAATCGTTATAAGCTATTATTAGCCCTTCTTCCAGACTTATTGTTGGCTGCCAACCTAAATTATTAAGACGACTGCTATCCATTAATTTTCGTGGAGTACCATCTGGTTTTTTATTATCAAATGCTATGGTGCCCTTGTAGTTAGTCACTCTTGCAATCGTATCTGCCAGTTGCCGGATCGTAAGTTCTTCTCCACCACCTACATTAATGTGACTTAACATAGGTTGTGTATGTTGTTGATAATCCTCCTGATCGAGATTCATTACATGCACACAGGCTGATGCCAAGTCATCTACATAAAGAAACTCTCTGTAGGGTGTGCCACTTCCCCATATCATTACAGTCGGCTGGCACTGTTCTTTGGCTTCGTGAAAGCGTCTAATCAGTGCAGGAATAACATGACCATTTTCTGGGTGATAATTGTCTCCAGGTCCATATAGATTTGTCGGCATTACACTACGGTAATCTGTTTCGTATTGACGATTATAGGACTCACAAAGTTTAATGCCTGCTATTTTAGCAACCGCATAGGGTTCATTGGTCGGCTCCAATGTATCTGTTAGCAAAGCATCCTCTCGCATAGGCTGATTAACGTGCTTGGGGTAGATACAACTGGAACCAAGAAAGAGAAGTTTCTTTACACTATTACTATATGCAGCATGGATAATATTGGCCTCAATCATCAGATTCTGATAGATAAAATCCGCCGGGTACGTATTGTTAGCATGAATACCTCCCACCTTTGCTGCTGACAGGTAGATTTGCTCTGGTTTCTCTTGCTCTATAAAATCCTGTACTGCAGCCTGATTGGTTAAGTCTAGCTCTGCATGAGTGCGTTGTATGATTCTGTTTTCTGGATCAGCTTTTAGCTGCCTCCCAATTGCTGAACCAACCATCCCTTTATGGCCTGCGATATAGATCTTCATTCTCTTCCGTAGTGGTCGTCAAAACGCTCTATATCATCTTCCCCCAGATAGCTTCCTGATTGCACCTCAATCATTTCCAGGGGGAGTTTTCCAGGGTTTTCTAGGCGGTGTAGGGTATCAATGGGGATGTAAGTAGATTGGTTCTCAGCGAGCAGTTCAGTTTTATTGCCGTTTGTGATTCTTGCTGTACCAGTCACAATAATCCAGTGTTCTGCACGATAGAAGTGTTTTTGAAGAGATAGACTAGCGCCTGGATTTACACATATTCGTTTAACCTGAAATCGGTCCCCTTTGTCGATGGAATCATACCAACCCCAGGGGCGGTAGACTTTTCGGTGGAGTTGCTCTTGGTAGCGACCTTCTTGTTGAAGTTGTTCTACGACCTGTTTGACCTCCTGTACTTTATCTTTGGTGGCAATCAGAGTTGCATCAGGGGTATCAACAACGATCAGGTTATCCGCCCCGATGACGGCTACCATATGGTGATCTGCCTTGATATAGCTGTTTGTTGTCTCTGAAGAGATTACATCTCCCCTAATAACATTATTGTTTTGGTCTTTATTTCCAATTTCATGGAGTGCGTTCCAGGTTCCAACATCGTTCCAACCTGCATCCATAGAGACAACAACGGCCTGATCAGTCTTTTCCATTAGGGCATAGTCAATGGAGTCACTGGTAGTGGCCGCAAAGGCCTCACTTTCTAACCGGATAAAGTCCAGATCTTTGGTTGCATTTTGGACTGATTGCAGGGTAGTCTCGACGATACCGTCTGTATGGATGGCCAACTCTTTAAGGAGTTGTCTTGATTGAAACAGGAATATTCCGCTATTCCAGAGGTAATTACCCTCTTCCAGATACTGTTGTGCAGTAGATTGGCTGGGTTTTTCCTTGAACTGTTCAATTGTTGCCACAGAATCATAAGAAACACCTTCTGTCTTTATATAGCCGTATCCAGTATGGGGGCTCGTTGGAACAATCCCAAAGGTGACCAGTTTTCCGTTTACTGCTTGTTCTGATGCAGTTTTTATTGCCTGGTGGAATGCTGAGATATTCTGAATCACATGATCTGCTGACAGGATAAGAAGTGAGTCTCCTCCACCTTCTGAACTTCCCCCTTGAGCCTCTATATAGTGTGCTGCAGTTGCAATGGCTGGCGCTGTATTCTTTCCTACAGGCTCAAGAAGTATAATCGGGTTTTTAATACCAATTTGTTGCAGTTGTTCTGCTACTAGAAAGCGGTGTTCTACATTGCAGATAACGATTGGGTCTGCCAGATTCTCTAACCCTTCTAGTCTTTGAAGGGTGGCCTGAAGCATAGTCTGTTCTTCTACCAGAGGCAGATACTGTTTGGGGTAAAGTTTTCGTGAGAGAGGCCAGAGACGTGTGCCTGAGCCACCTGAAAGAATTACTGGGACAATTTTTGTGTTCATAGTAATTTTGAGTTGATTGTACTCACGATATCACGATCTGATAGTACTAAACTAACAATACTACAGCACCAGCAACCAATATCTTCATGAATCACTTCCGAACAGAACTTGTGTCACAACCTCGCCCTTAACATCATCGTTCTCATCAGAATGGCGATTAGCTATTATCACGTCAGAGATCCCTTTAAACTCTTTAGGGTCCCCGATAATCCGGAGTGGGAAAACTCATCCTACTCCATTACGGGCCTTGACCCGTTTCATGATCCCCTGGATCGATGAGACGTTTGGCACGCTACCGCCATACCGTGATTTCTCACGATTGATCTTTATCCCGATTGCTCATCTATTCTGGCTAACAAAAACAGAAATAGAGTGCTTGTTTATTACATCATTTTGCTTCTTTGATCTCTCGCTTCACTTGAGATGACATTCCAGATCGAGAAGATAATCGAGATGGAAAATTCAGGAAGCGCAAGGAAATGAGAGATCGGTCCTTTTGTTAACAAGTTACATTGTTAATCCTTACTTCTATTTCAGGTTCAATTAATACTGAATCATATTGAATAAGATCTTTTTGACATACATCAAGACTAATAACAGCCGATGGGGACCACACCCAGTCCACGCAACAACAGGGTCAGTGTGGTCTGTCGGAGGGAGACCTCTCTTTTGAAACTGCTCTTTTAATCGATTCACAGGCAGCTCAACCCTCTTCTCACACGATTCAAGCAACCACGCCGACGACTGGGATAATGAGTAATCATTTTAGAGAGGGTTCACCCCAAAACTAGAGAGCCTTTCGTATATAGTAAGCAACCGTTTGATGCCCTGCCTGGCGTGAAGTGATAGTTCAAGTGATATCCGTAGTGAAACTGCTTTCATGACTCAATTCCAAATATTTTTGGTAGATAGATCTTCTCAACTTCTATTTGTTCAACCAGTTCTTTATATTTTTTTCCTGGATCTTTAAGATCAGTCACTATGTTGAGATCACTCTTTGGGTAATCTGAATAATCACTTAACACGGGAACCTGATGAAAGGTGGACTGACCGGATTCCTTATCATAGATCGCTGTGATCTCGATATGTTCTTCAACTCCAGCTACAAGAATCACGATCTCTGCAAGATCGGAGAAGCCATAGAGGGCAATGTGTGTTCTCTTGTTGTGATCGAATCGTCGGAAGAGAGAACGAAACTCATCGGCAGATAATCGATAGAACACCAGAGATCTCGCCAGGTATTGGGTGGAGAGCCTAGCCTTTTCTGCAAACCCCTTGGGGGTCAGAAAATAGAGATAGCGTCTTGGTGATTTACCGCGAATGCGGATAAACCCCTTACGTGCACAGCGGTTGATGTAGGCGTTGACAAGGCCAAGGGCGATACCCAGCTCTGAAGCAAGGTGCCTCTGGCTAAGGTCACTCCTCTCTTCAACTGACTTTAAGAGCTTGAGTGTGAGTTGCTCTTCTGGTTGCACCCTGATTCCTGTCTATTGTTCAGATTATGAACATATAGCAGTTATTTATTTGTATTTCAAGAGGATATATTTTATGCGTTCATCTGTGTGCAACGATTAATGGTTAGTAACGTCAGTCGTAGGAGGGGGCTATTTCAACCAAAGCCGCTGCAGACGCAGCTTGAGCTGGTGCTGTTTTGCAGGATCTTGGGTGCGGGTTAGCAGCGACAGGTAGATTGAACGGGCATCCCCTTTATGCCCTGCTTTTACGAGCGCTTCTGCCGCCCGATAACGGGCGCTCTGTCCCCACTGGTCAAAGCCCTGGCCGTTGGTGATGGCGGAGAGAAGGTATTGTTCGGCCGCTTCGGTGAATTGTCTGAGCGCTGAAAGAGAGTCCCCTTTCCAGAAGAAGATCTCGCGCTGGTGATCTGGATCAACAAGGCGATGCTTCATCTGTTCAATGAGCTGGATTGCCTCTGGGTGGCGGTCTACCGATTGCAGGTCAAAGACCAGCTGCAGCAGACGATCACCCAGGGGCCGCTCTATACTCTCATTGCCATTGATCAGGTGGGCTATCAAATCCACTGCTATCGGAACATCACCGGCATAGAGCGCGAGGCGAGCCTTGTGAAGAGCCCAGGCCTCTGATGAAACCGCCTCCGGTGGACTCTCTATT
>Ga0208521_1000774_pt1 | contig 18415 bp, 18 predicted proteins | sample ETNtaG_24_FD_185754 | JGI IMG/M metagenome (GOLD analysis project Ga0208521, IMG submission 185754) | Marine microbial and viral communities from oxygen minimum zone, Eastern Pacific Ocean - ETNP201306SV47 (SPAdes) (version 2) | ecosystem: Environmental > Aquatic > Marine > Oceanic ... | reverse complement strand
GGATATACCACTCTATTATCCTTCAAAGAAATTGTGTATGGACAACGCGGCTATGGTAGCAGGACTGGCATATCATAAGTATGATGAAGAAGCATTTTCGGGACTTGAGGTTGAGGCAATGCCGTAAACTGATTGTTTAGAAATTTTCTTTTTATAATGATAAAATGTAGCGGAAACCTTTAGGTTTCCATGGCCAGTGGTATGGAGGCCTGCCCACCTGCCAAGTCTTTCGGGCAGGAAGGCCTCCGCTACAGACCTCCTGCATATTAAGGTACTAACAATGGACGATAATTCTATCAAGAAACTTTTAACAAAAGTAAAAAAAGGCGAACTTACAATAGAGAAAGCCTTGCATAGTTTTAAGGACATGCCTTACAAAGACCTGGAATTTGCCAAGGTTGATACTCATCGGACTATACGCTGCGGGTTTCCTGAGGTGATATTCTGCGCAGGTAAGACGCCGGAGCAGGTTCTTAAGATTGCTACCCAGATAATTAAGCACGGGGCCGATTTATTGGCAACCCGTGCGAATGAGGAGATATATAAATGTGTTTCTCAGAAATTCAAAAAGGCCAGATATAACGATGTGGCCGGAACGATAGTTATTAAGAACTCCCGCCCAAAAAAGAAGAAGGGTCTGATATTAATTGTAACTGCAGGTACCTCGGACATTCCTGTTGCTGAGGAAGCAAAAGAGACTGCGGAAATAATGGGAAACAATGTAAAGGTGCTTTGTGATGTTGGAGTTGCCGGTATACATCGCCTGCTTAGAAATAAAAAAGACATTTCTGCAGCCAGGGTTATTATAGTTATTGCAGGCATGGAAGGAGCGCTTGCCAGTGTGGTGGGAGGAATGGTGGCTTGTCCTGTTATAGGTGTGCCGACAAGTGTTGGATATGGCGCCAGTTTTGGAGGCATTACTCCTCTCCTGGCAATGTTAAACAGTTGTGCTGCAAATGTTACCGTTGTAAATATAGACAATGGTTTCGGGGCTGCTTATGTTGCATCTCTGATAAACAATGTTAAATAATACAAATAGTCTAGACTTATGGTTCAAGTAAAAAAACTACCTGAATTAACTCCCAGGAAAAAGAATACTCACAAGGGCAGCTATGGACGTGTGTTAGTTCTTGCCGGTTCTCCCGGCATGACAGGCGCCGCATACCTTTGTTCCAAAGCTGCGTTGAGAAGCGGATCAGGTATAGTTACATTGGGTATACCCGAAAGCCTGAATCCTGTAATGGAAACTAAACTGACCTGCGTGATGACATATCCCCTGCCGGAAACAGAGGCATCTACGTTGTCTAACAATGGTCGGAAGGAAATTTTGAAGTTGTGTGAATCACACGATGTTGTAGCATTGGGCCCCGGCCTTTCTCAACATCCGGAGACAAGAGGACTCATCCTCTGGTTAATAAAGAACATGGACCGCACCATGGTAATTGATGCCGACGGGCTTAATGCGTTAGCGAATAATGTGGATGTGTTGCACAAGATAAAACAGAACGTAGTATTAACACCTCACCCCGGAGAGATGTCACGCTTAGCAGGTCTTTGCTCAGCAAAGGACGTGCAAAAAGAGAGACTTAACACGGCAACGCAGTTTGTTCAATCAATTCAAAAGAAGTTAAAAGGAGAAAAGAAACTCGTTCTTGTATTAAAGGGCGATAAAACTATTGTTGCTGATTATAAAAAAGTATACGTAAACCGCACGGGTAATACCGGAATGGCAACGGCTGGTGTCGGTGACGTCCTGACAGGGATTATTGTATCATTAATCGGTCAGGGGCTTGGTGTATTTGATGCCTCACAGCTTGGTGTATACATCCACGGTCTGGCAGGAGACATTGCAGCAAAGAAGAAGGGAGAGTTATCAATGATAGCTTCCGATATAATTGATTGCTTACCTGATGCATTCATAAAATATAAAAAGGAGAAAAAGTAATGGCTTTATCAATCGAACAACTTGAATCATGGGAGAAAGAGGCGGGGATTCACTTTGATAAACTTGAGGAAGTAGATGAGATGATCCATAGAAAACTGGTAGACAGGAATCTTGCCAAGCGAATGGGTACAGTCGCAGATGATAATATACAGATACTGATATCAAAGCTGAGGGACTCCCTGGAGGACTCAGATATGCCAGATGTGTGTAACGTGCTGGACCAGATAAAGAGTAAAGAATCCGATGACGATATAAAGAACGGGCTGGAGAAGATAGTCGGGGACAAAGGCGGCGATGACGGTGTGATAGGAATGATTAAGAACTATGACGGCCGCATACTCATGCTTGCAATGCAGGTTATAAAGAAATTACTAAAGTAAAAGAGGTCAGGCTGCTTTTACAACTTATTTACAAATTCTTTGATCACATCGAAATATTCATCCCCACCCACAATATGCGTGTCGTTATGCCCTGCACCGGGGATAGTGTAAAACTCCTTGGGTTCATTGGCCATATCATACAATCTTTTCCCGTGTTCAAACGGCACAAGCGCATCTTTGTCTCCATGCATGACGAGGATTGGTACTTTTATGTTTCTTATCTTTGCAAGAGAGTCGTATTTTGTCTTTAATAAAAGACTGACAGGCAGGAATGGATAAAGCTTTTTCCCCATCTCCAGTATAGACGTGAAGGGAGTTTCAAGAATCAGGGCACGGCATTTCTCATTTAAGGCAAGTTCAACGGCTACAGCACTGCCAAGGGAACGGCCAAAGAAGATGATCTTTTCCCGGTTTATCTCTTTTCGTGAATGCAGATACGCAAGGGCTGCCCTGGCATCGAGATATGTACCCTGTTCTGATACCTTGCCTTCACTCCTGCCGTATTGACGATAGTCAATGATAAAGACATTTACCGGCACTCTTTCATATATCATCTTTATGTTATCGAGCCTGCGGTTAATGTTGCCTGCATTACCGTGAAACCATAGGAGTGTATGCAGGTCAGTATCGGGTGAAGTTTTTTTTCCCGGGACGAACCAGCCGTTCAGGTTCAGTCCGTCTTCAGTCTGAAATATAACGTCATCATACTCAATGCCGTGAATATCAGGCGTTGCAGTGTCGTTACTTTTGCCAGGGTGGAAAATTAATCCTTTTTCTATGAATTTTGGGAAAATCATTATGAATAATATAATTAAGATTGAATATATTATAAACCTTTTCAACATTCTAAATTATACGACAGTGGCGCTGAGAATATATTAAGCTGCAATTCCTTCTTTTGGAGTTTACTTTGCTATGACATCCTCTGTGGTTGTAAAAACAGCACCGGCGTCTTTCATTTCCTTAAGGGCTTCTTCTTTTCCTTCTTTTGTAATTGCTTTTGTTGCATCCGTAACCAGGGAAACATTGTAACCATATTTTAAAAGCCCGAGAACCGCTTCCTTTACACAATAATCTGCTGCAACTCCAAATACTACGTAATTATGTGCATCCAGTTTTTTCACGATTTCGTCTGTGTTGATACTTTCGAAGATATCAAATGTCTGGCTTTCAACGATTATCTGTTCGTGATCCAACATGGATTCAGTAATATCCTGTTCTATATTTTCAATGATGATATTATCTTTACATGTGCTGGCTTCTATTTTCTGATTCCCGGGGGTGTCTTTTATGCAATGGGAGGGGAAGAGTTTAAACTCCGGATCATCAACCTGGTGTGCGTCTGTAGAAGATAGTATTTTAATCTTATATTTTTTTGCATAGTCAAAGAGTCTTTTTATGTTATCGATTATATTTTCAGCATCCGGAACATAAAGAGCACCATTGGGATTCATAAAATCAAATTGAGTATCTATGTCAACGAATACAGTCTTATTCTTCATTCTAATATTCTTTATTACTGTCAAACGCGAAAGATTGCTTGTGATGCCTTTAGCTTTTTTCTAATTCATCACGAAGGCAGAAAAGGCTGATTATGGTTTTCCCATCACAGATTTCGCCATTCTTAATCATTTCAAATGTCTTGTTAAGAGGTATCTCTATAACCTGAATATCTTCGTTTCCTATGCCAAAGTATTTCTCTTCTTTTGTCTCACCTTCTGATTCAACGTAAGCAAGGTATATGGATATTCTTTCAGAGCACCCTCCGGGACTCGGGTAGAATTGCGTTAGATATTTCAGCTCGTCGATCTTATAGCCGGTCTCTTCCAGTACCTCTTTCTTTGCTACAGTAACTTTATCGTTGTCTTTTATCCCTGCAACACATTCTATCAGCCATCCGGGGCCATCGTCTACATATGCCGGATAGCGAAATTGCCTGACCAGAACAACTGATTTATTAGTTTTATTATAGAGGATAACGGCTACAGTATTTCCTCTGTCGAAATTTAACCTGCCAATCTCCCTGCTCATCGAACCATCAAATTTTTCGTGTTGAAGGACGGCCTTGTCAACCTTAAAAAACCCATCATATTCTCTTTTTAAATCTTTTATTATGACCTTCACTGTTTTTCTACCTTTCTGTTCTATGCGTTGTGCTTCCTTAATGGACTAAGGGGTATAAGTTTATTTAAGTTTTTACAAGTTCCTTTGCTCTTTCTAATGCCTCTTCTTTTGTCGTAATCCTTTGTTCCAATTGATCGTCTTTTATAGCATCCAGGATTTTTGAGAAGATTGGGCCTGGTTTTAGTCCCAAAGCTATTAAATCATTACCAGTGATGAGGGGTTCTGGTTTTATCTCCTCCTCTTGCAATTCCTCAAACATATTCTGGCAAAAGTTGTAATCTTCCAGATCCCCTGTGCTGGCAAGTGAATCTACTTTATAAAGCTCTGCAAGTTCAGAATAACCTTCATGGGCAAAAAGCCTCTTCAACTTGCTTATCCTCATCTGCTGTGCATGTCTCAGATAGAGATGCATCTTTACCAGCCATGTTATACGTTCCTTCTCTGCATTCGACATCTTTAACCGCTCGCAGATTCTTTCAGACATCTCGGCGCCAATATTATCATGGTTGTTGAACCTTATGCGGTCTGCAACTTCAAAGGTTACGGGCTTGCCTATATCATGGAGGAGTACGGCCATTGCCAGTTCCCAACTATCAGCTGGATTTTGGCTGGCAGCCAATTCTGATAATGTGAGCAGGGTATGCGTAAATACGTCGCCTTCCGGATGGTAGTTTTCAGGTTGCCTTACACCCTTCATTGCCGTTACTTCCGGAAGGATCTCATTCAAGAGGTTTAGATCGTCCATCATTTTGATACCGGTATGCGGGCTTGGGCCTGTCAATATCTTTCGGAGTTCATCTCTGGTTCTTTCCATACTTACGGTTAATATCTTATCATAAAGTCTTTTTATGGCATCTGCAGTCTGGTCTTCAATCTTATAGTCAAACCTGCATGCAAAACGGACTGCCCTTATCATTCGTAACCTGTCTTCATTAAATCTTTCAGAAGGGTCACCAATGGCCCGAACCAGACAGGCTTTTAGATCCTCCCTGCCTCCGACATAATCAAAATGCTTATCATCAACCGGATCGTAAAACATTCCATTTATGGTAAAGTCACGCCTTAATGCATCACCCCTGGCATCACAGAATGTTACTGTATCAGGGTGACGGCCATCAGTGTATGTGCCGTCTGACCTGAAAGTAGCAACCTCGAACTCGAAGCCATTTTCTATAACCAGGACAACCCCATAGTGAATGCCCACAGGAACCGTCCTCTCAAAAATATTTATAATATCATCGGGACGGGCGTCTGTTGCAATGTCATAGTCTTCAGGAACATTGCCCATCAGCATATCCCGAACACAACCACCTGCAAACAGCGCACTGAAGCCCCTTTCTCTGAGACGCTTTACGATACCTATGGCAGTTTCTTTAAGTAAACTTTTGTCAGTTATTTCTGTCATAATTTGTAATTTTACCTGGACTTTCGTGTTTGAGTTTTATTCTTCCAAATGATGAACTAGTTCTTTAAATCTTTTTCCTCTCTTTTCATAGTTTGTAAACATACCATAACTTGCACATGCCGGTGATAATAAAACGACATCGCCGGATTCGGCAATCTCGTACGCCTTTCTCACAGACTCATCAAGAGATGTTGCCACATAAACCTCCGGTTCGGCTTTTTCATCTTTAACGCTTTGAATAAGTTCCTGTATGTTATTGGCAGTCTCTCCAACAAGGATAACGTATTTTGTATTTTTTGTACATTCTCGTGCAAACTGACTGAGGCTTACTTTTTTATTATACCCTCCAGCAATCAATATTGTCGGGCTATCAAAAGCCTTTATTCCGGCAATTGCGGCTTCCGGTGTTGTTGCCTTTGAATCATTGTAATATTGTACTTCATTGATAATGTTTACATACTCCAATCGGTGTTCCAACCCGGTAAATCCTGCAATCGCATTTTTAATAGACTTGACGTCTGCATGCATTGCGATTGCCGCATATGATGCGGCCATTATGTTTTGCCTATTATGAATGCCCTTTATGTTAGTTTGTGCTGGGCAGGGGATAACGTTTCTTTTAGAATTATGATTAATAATAATTTCATTATCTTTCAGGAAAGCGCCATGTTCCAGTTCTTTTGTGGCGCTGAACCATAGAATATGGCTTTTGCATTCACCTTCCCATTCTCTCAATGTCGGATCGTCATAATTCAGTATTGTGTAATCATCCTCTGTTTGATAATGAATAATTGTTTTTTTCGAGTTTATATAATTTTCTATGGTTTTGTGTCTGTCAAGGTGATTTGGAGCTATATTTGTTACTATACTTATGTGCGGACTCATCTCTATCCTGGAGAGGAGTTCAAGCTGAAAACTTGATATCTCAAGGACAATTACATCATCTGGCCTTATTTCATCAAGATGTTCCAGTAATGAAACGCCTATGTTTCCGCCAACCCATGTTTTAATCCCTGCTTCCTTCAGCATCTCTCCTAATAAAGATGTGGTTGTCGATTTACCATTGCTGCCGGTAATCCCTATTACTGGTGAAGGGACAAGCCTGAAGAAAATGTTCAGTTCTGAATCGATCTGCACATTATTATCACACGCAATCTGTAAAAAACTGGAATCATTGGGCACAGCGGGGTTGACAATCAGCATATCCGCATCCGCAAAATCTTCTTCTGAGTGTTCTCCAAGCCGAAACTTAACAGGCAGGCCGTTTAAGAGCTTAAGAGATGCTGATAATTCCTCAGCACTTTTCAGGTCTGTAACCATTACGTCTGCACCCTGAGAAACAAGGAATTTGGCTGCACCAACACCTCCGCCAAATAATCCCAATCCCATCACGGTTACTTTCTTGTCTTTATAAAATTCCTTTGGAATAGGTTTTTGATTCATAGGATTCTTAAAATACACCTGCCTTCATATAATGTCAAGTTGTAACCCATGCATTTGGCAGGTATATGATGGAAATAAATATTGATTTTATCTATAGTTGGCATTAGTATGATTTTGATTGGCGGTTCAGGCTAATAAGCAAGCTAGTTAATAAGATAATACAGATTTTATATAAATGTTTATTCTCAAGAAGATTATTTCAGGTTTCCTATATCCCCTTCCTTTAAGCCTTTGGATTTCTTTTTTAGGCTTATACCTGCTATGGTTCACGACTAAACAGAAAACGGGAAAGATACTGGTATCGGTTGGTGTGATTATATTAACATTGTTCAGCTGCAGCATTATTGCAAATAAACTTCTCCGGCCACTTGAAAGGAAATACGAGTCGATTGAAATGAAAGGTTCCTCATCGGTATCAAAAATAGAAGATGAGTCCGCAATAAAATATGTTGTCGTTCTCGGAGGGGGACACTCCTCAGATCCTGAATTACCACTGATAAGCCAGATAGGTAGAAGTTCGCTGGAGCGGCTGATAGAAGGAATTCGAATTTATAGAAAATGCCCTGAAGCAAAACTTCTTTTATCAGGAGGCAGCATTTTTGATCCGGTTCCTGAGGCGGACACAATGGTACGTGTTGCAATGGAAATTGGGATACCTGAAAACGATATAATACTTGAAACCAAATCAAAAGATACAAAAGACCAGGCTAAATTTATCAAGTCTGTAATTGGAAGAGAACCATTTGTATTAGTAACTGCCGCTTTCCATATGCCCAGGTCGATGGCTCTGTTTAAAAAACTTGGCATGAACCCCATTCCATCCCCAATCGGCCATCGCGTTAGTGAAAGACAAGGATTAAGTCCTCATTCTTTTTTTCCAAGTACAGGTAATCTTCGCAAAGTAGGACTGGCTATACACGAATATTTAGGCCTGACCTGGTCAAAACTTAGAGGTCAGCAGTAGGACTGGTTCTTGCGAAAGGAGTAAGAATGACACTATCCAAAAAAGAATGCGTACCCTGTAAGGGAGGAGTGCCGCCCTTAAGTGGCGAGGAATTAGAACAACTTAAAGAACAGGTGGATGGATGGGATGTGATTGAGGAGCATCACATTTCCAAGACGTACAAGTTTTCAAATTTTGTAAAGGCGCTTGCATTTGTAAACAAGGTGGGAGATATTGCAGAAAAGCAGGGGCACCATCCTGATATCTTTCTGACCTGGGGGAAAGTTAGTATTACAATGTGTACCCACAAGATTAACGGTCTGACAGAAAGCGACTTCATCCTTGCCGCTAAGATTGATGAAATTCCCGCTAGCTAGAAATCATTAAGGAGGATTTTATGACAAAGCACAAGGTGACAATTTTCAAACCATACCCGTTTCAGGTGGGTCAAAAGATAAGAATTGAGGGTTCGACACGTGGTGGCGATTGGGAGATTGCTGACGTTACCGAGCGCAAGGTCACTCTGCGCTGTCCATTATCCAATAAGGAATATACATGGGATCTGTTCTGCTATTTTACGGAAGAGAAGGATGATGCTCCATGGCCCATGGAGTAAATTAATCTAAATATTACTCGGACGACTTCCTCATCTCTTTGAAAGTATTTATTAATCCGTTTGTAGAAGAGTCGTGGGAATCAACCTGTTTATCATCTTCCAGCTCCGGCAATATCCTCTTTGCCAGTTGTTTGCCAAGCTCTACTCCCCACTGGTCAAAACTGAAGATATTCCAGATCACTCCCTGGACAAAGATTTTGTGCTCATACATAACTATTAAACTACCTAAAGCTCTTGGGGTAAGTTTGCTGAACAGGATTGAATTTGTTGGCCTGTTGCCCTCAAAGACTTTGTGAGGGTATAGTTTCCGGATTTCTTCATCACTCCTTCCATCCCTTTTCAACTCTTCTATAGCCTCTTCTTTTGTCTTTCCATTCAGGAGTGCCTCCGTCTGTGCGAAAAAGTTTGACAGTAAAATGTTATGGTGTTCGCCAATCCGGTTATGGCTTATTGCGGGCGCAAGGAAGTCTGCCGGTATTATTTTTGTCCCCTGATGGATTAACTGATAAAAGGCGTGCTGGCCATTTGTTCCGGGTTCTCCCCATATAATTGGACCGGTCTGATAGTCAACTCTGCTTCCACTCCTGTCCACGGACTTTCCATTACTCTCCATATTCCCCTGCTGAAAGTATGCCGGAAACCTGTGCATATACTGGTCATAGGGCAGGATTACTTCTGTCTGTACGCCAAAGAAATTGTTGTACCAGATCCCTATTAAGGCCAGGATAACAGGAATGTTTCTTTCGAATGGAGTTTCTCTAAAATGGCTGTCCATTTCAAAGGCGCCTTGCAGCAATTCAGCATAATTCTCATATCCGATATAACATGCTATAGATAAACCGATTGCAGACCAGAGTGAATAGCGGCCGCCAACCCAGTCCCAGAATACAAACATGTTATCTTTGTCAATACCGAACTCTTCCACCTTTTCTATATTTGTTGATAACGCCACAAAATGCTTTGCAACGTATGCATGATCTTTTGCACATTTCAGGAACCACTCTCTTGCTGCAAACGCGTTTGTCATCGTTTCCTGAGTTGTAAAGGTTTTTGAAGCAATCAGAAACAGAGTGGTTTCGGGATTCAGCTGTTTCAGGGTTTCTGTGATATGGGTCCCATCAACATTTGAAACAAAATGAACTTCCAGACCCTCCTTTGCATAAGGCCGCAGGCATTCCGTTACCATTACCGGCCCCAGGTCAGAACCACCGATTCCGATATTTACGATATCTGTAATCTTCTTATCGGTAAACCCCTTCCACTCTCCCGTAATTATTTTATCTGAAAAATCTTTCATTTTACTTAAAACAGCATTTACTTCCGGCATTACATTTTTATCATTAACGCAAACAGGGATGTTTATTCTATTCCTTAAAGCTGTATGCAAAACGGCTCTATCCTCAGTCTCATTTATGCTTTCTCCGGTGAACATCTTATTAAGCGCATCTCTCAAACCAACATCATCAGTTAATTTAAGTAATAGCTTCAGTGTATCCTCTGTTATTATGTTCTTTGAATAATCGACAAGAATCCCATTAAATCTAATGGAATATTTATTAAATCTGTCAGGATCGTCAGCAAATAAATCTTTCATATGAACACCCTTCATCTCTTTGAAATGATCGACGAGATTCTTCCAGCTTTGAGTTTTCGTGGGATTAATTTTATTCAACATATCGATTCCTTTTTATAACCTTATTGTAAATTCAGTTCACCGGTAAAAACAATTTTCTGGTCAATCTTCTCTTTTAGTTCTTTGGTATCCAGGGCGTAAAGAGGGCTAATCTCAATAGTGCCCTTGACGTTTCCAGCTTCGTCTTTTGGGATTTCAACCCCTACCTCTTGCAACCATCTGCCAAACATTTTTATCATGCTATGTTTCGCAGTATCAGGAGAGTCTTCACCTTTTGCATTTTTAACCGGAGAGAACTCATCTTCACGTATTACCTCCATAATTATGGACTTTCCCGCATGTTTGAGTGCATCGAAGATGAACATCTCAAATTTGGCAGCGTTGTTTTCGGATGGTTTTATTTTACAACCATTTTCATCGACACAAGAAACTTTTTTAATTGCCTTGTGATAAGGTAGAGTAAAATGGCTTTCATTGATTTTCTCAACAAAATCTACATCGAGTAAATATATGGCAGGATTTCCCATACCAAACTTGAGTGTTCCATCAGGACTAAGCGCATGCCTTTCCTCATCACTCAGTTCACTGTATTCTATTGTGTCCAGGTGTCCGTCTTTTATGCCAACAATACCTACCTTCTCTTCAGGGTCTGTTTTTTGTACCACCTTTGGAGACATCTTAGCTCCCGCACTAATATGATAACCTAAATAAGCAGGGTCAGCAATCTTTATCAATATGTTGTCAACCTGATGGTAAAAGATGTGTTTAATTCCGCGTTCATTCATGTTGGATAAAATACCTCTTTCTTTCAGGGCGAGCAAAGTTCCTCCATGGCCATTTGGGCTGGTTATGATACTGCTTTTTGAGTCCATTAACAGTTTGCCTTGAAGATCTATCACGGGAAGAACGCCCTGTGTGAAGAAAGAAACATCATCAATATTTAAACCAAAGAAACGATTTTCTTCGAAAAAGTTATGTGTCATCTCGTCATTGTTCAAACTCGTCATAATATACCACGGAATAACAGTATCAAACTTTTTCATCATAGCCTGAATTTTTTCGGCATGTAATTGAAAAATGCTCTTCCCCATAATAGGGCTGATAGGGAGCGTACCTTTTGACCTGTTCGCTCCTAATCGAGTACCCAGTCCTCCGGCAACCGTAACAACAGCGACCGTACCAGCCGCTATGGCACTTTCCCCAATCTTCCTTGCCTCATCTGAACGTGCCATTTGTGAATCATTTTGTGGGATGGGGATGATGTCTGGCGGTTCCAGGGTTGTTGCTTCCGGACTGGTAAGCTTGTCTCCTTCGATGTGCTTTTCTACCAGGTCTTGAAGAAGCGTAAAGTCTATGAGTCTTAACTGGTTTAAAAGGTTTTCCTGTTCTTTTATAGTAAGATCATTCCACCACCTGAATACATGTTCCTGTTTATGAGAGAATACCTTCTCTACGATTAGTTTGTCAGAGTCATTTTCTGTCTTAATTTCAGAATGTTTGAGTTTGTCTGCGATCATAATCAAAAATTCTACAATACCCCCTGAAGTTGTTCAAGGTAAAAGATTACGACTGCAATTCAGGAATTGAGGGATTCAGGAATTCAGGAATTGTGGAATTTGCTTGACCATAGATTTTAAATAACTAAAATTTCCTTATACCTTTTAAATATGTTAAACCACATCATTTCATACACTTATTAACGTGATGCCAGAACTGCCGGGGCCATTGAAGATTTTTGAATTTTCAAGAAAGGAATCTCTTGCTGTATTCTTCCTCATAACGACGGTCTTAATTGGAACAGGGATCAAGTATTCGATAGATCAGCATTGGTGGCTTCCGGAAACTGAAGTGGTAGATAGTGATCCTGAATCGATAAAATTAAAGATTGACTTGAACAGGGCGGAATGGTACGAATTTATAATCCTGCCTGGGATAGGCGAGAAGAAGGCCAGGGCAATTGTTGAATATCGAAAAGATGCCGGTAAATTTAAGACTATAGAACAGTTACGTGAGGTTAGTGGTATAGGGGTAGAAACCGTAAAGAAAATTAAGAATCTCGTCTTTATTAATGATTTTACTCAGGTGGAATAAAGGGGATTAATTTATGGAAAAACAGAAAATATTTGAAAATGTATGGATAAGGACATTGTCCATTTTCTGTGCACTTGCTCTATTCTTCGCATTTTGTTATTTTCTGAAGGGAATCCTGATATCGCTTTTTCTTGCCTTTACTATTGCGTATATATTCGATCCCGTAGTGGATTTTATATCAGATAGAAAACTTTTATTTTCAAAAAAGTGTGTACCGCGCGGTCTGGCGATAGCCATACTTTTAACCATGGTATTCCTGATTGCGGGAGGGTTATTAACATATACGGTACCTAAAACTGTTAATGGTATCCAGCGAGTAGGGACTAAGCTGAAGAGTCAGTATCCAAAGTATCAGGAACAGGTTGTAGGTGTAGTTGATAAATTCAAGGGGACGGAGCTTGGAGCGTTCCTGAAATCGCAACTGGAAAATAAAGCGGGCAGAGAAGGGAATACAGACAATCTGCAACAGGAAAACAAAGAAGGAAAAACCTCTGTTGCCGTGAGTGCGGCAGATGAAAGATTCAAGGTTCCGCAACCTATACGTAACCTGCGGAAACATGTACCACAGGTAATGAATGTGGTACTGGGGGCTGTAAAGGACATATTTTACAGTACATTTGGTTTCCTTGGAGTAATCGTAAATATTATTATTTTCGGGGTTGTTACTGTCTATTTTTTGAAGGATTTTGATGTAATTATTTCTAAGGGCAAGGAGTTATTGCCGTCTGCAAAGAAAGATAATATATCAGGCATTTTCTCCAGGATAGACGAAAATCTCAAGGCATTCTTCAGGGGCCAGATTACGGTTTGTGCCATTCTGTCTATTATTTATGGTATAGGGCTTACGGCCATAGGGATTCCAATGTCCTTTCTGCTGGCTCTCGTAGGCGGGTTTGGGAATATGATACCTTATGTTGGTATAGGGCTTGGACTGGTGCCCGCATTAATCCTGGCCTTTATTCAATTCCAGGATGTCTCACATATGCTTTTGGTCGGACTGGTTTTTGGTATCGGACAGTTCCTGGAAGGAACACTGATTACGCCGAAGGTTGTGGGAACAAAACTCGGGTTGAACCCGGTTGCTATCATACTGGCAATCCTGATTTGTGGCCAGCTATTAGGGTTTCTGGGGCTTTTACTTGCAGTACCTATTGCATCAGTAGCTAAGGTATTAATTGACGAGGGAATTATTAAATATAAAGAGTCGAAGCTTTTTAAAGGAAGCTGAAAGCAGGCGGGCGTGTCCTATTAATTTAAGATGTCTATCTTCAAATTATCAGCAGAATATGAACCCCAGGGTGACCAGCCCGAGGCAATAAAGAAGTTAACAAAGGCCTTTCAATCAGGTGAAAAATTTCAGACTCTCATGGGAGTGACAGGTTCGGGAAAGACCTTCACCATGGCAAACGTCATAAAGGACTTGGGCAAGCCTACACTCGTGATGTCCCACAACAAAACTCTCGCCGCACAGCTATACAGCGAATTCAAGGAGTTCTTTCCGGAAAATGCAGTAGGTTATTTTGTTAGTTATTATGATTACTATCAGCCGGAGGCCTATATTCCACAGAGGGATATCTATATTGAAAAAGAGGCGACAATAAACCAGGAGATAGACCGCCTTCGCCTGGCGGCAACAAGCGCCCTGATGTCACGTAAGGATGTGATATTAGTGGCAAGTGTTTCATGTATTTACGGTCTGGGTTCGCCGGAGGAGTATCAGGAGATGTATGTGCAGATAAAAAAGGGGCAGGAGATAGAGAGGAACACACTACTCCTGAAACTCGTAAATATACTTTACGAGAGAAGTGACATTAAATTTGAACGCGGTGTGTTTCGTGTTCAGGGTGATGTGATTGATGTGTTTCCCGCTTATGAAAAATTTGCCTATCGTATCGAACTGTTTGGGGACGAGATTGACAGGCTGTCAATTATTGACCCATTGACCGGAGACAGGTTAGGTGGTGAGATGGAAGAGATCTCCATCTATCCTGCCAAGCATTTTGTAATGCCGGAAGGTAAGATAGAAAGCGTTATCGAGTCAATTGAAAGGGAGTTGGATGCATGGTTGAAGGAGTTGCGTTCTCAAAAAAAAGATTTCGAGGCACAGCGTCTGGAGGCAAGGACACGTTACGATATGGAGATGTTGTCAGAGATAGGTTATTGCCACGGTATTGAAAACTATTCCCGGCATATCAGCGGGAGGGCACCGGGAGATCGGCCATACTCATTGATTGATTATTTTCCAGATGAATTTCTCATGATTGTTGATGAGTCTCATGTCGCAGTTCCTCAGATTCGCGGTATGTATGCGGGAGACAGGTCACGGAAGGAAACTCTCGTCAAATATGGTTTCAGGCTTCCTTCGGCGCTGGATAACAGGCCCTTGCGTTTTGACGAATGGGAATCAATGGTTGATCAGGTGTTATTTGTTTCGGCAACACCATCGGAATATGAGATGGATAAGCGCAATGGCAAGGTAGTTGAGCAGATAATAAGGCCGACAGGGCTTGTTGATCCAATAGTGAGGATAATGCCTGCTAAAACTCAAGTTAAAGACCTGCTTCAACAGATCAGGAAGAGGGTCGACAAGAAAGAACGTGTTCTTGTAACTACACTGACCAAGCGGCTTGCGGAAGATTTGAGTGAATACATAAAAGAAGAGGGCCTTAAAGGAATGTATTTGCATTCAGAATTTAACGCTATTGAGCGGGTAGAGATACTTAAAGATCTGAGGCTTGGAAAGTTTGACGTAGTTGTAGGCGTAAACCTGTTGAGAGAAGGGCTTGATCTGCCGGAGGTATCATTGGTAGCAATACTTGATGCTGACAAGGAAGGATTCCTTCGTTCCGAGACATCCCTCATACAAACGATTGGACGAACTGCAAGAAATGTAAATGCAGAGGTTATATTATATGCTGATGAGGTAACGCAGTCTATGCAAAAGGCGATGGATGAAACTGAGAGAAGGCGCAGGATTCAGCTTGAACATAATAAACAGAATAATATTACACCGCAGACCATCCGTAAGGGAATAAGAAAAAGTATTGAAGATGAAAGTGCTTCAAAAAAGATTGCAAGGCAGATGGTTAAAGAAGATGAGGCTGAATACGTAACTCAGGAATATATAAGAGAGCTTGAAGAAGAAATGCTTCAGGCAGCCAGCGATCTCAACTTTGAAAAGGCGGCTGAAATACGTGACAGGGTTATCAGATTGCAGTCAGAGACAGAGGTAGAACATGCAGGTAGAGCTTGATCTTGAAAAAATAAGAGACATCGTTCAATTGGCTATTAAGGAAGATATCGGAGACGGAGATATAACCTCTAAGATATTCATTCCCGATGGTTCTGAAACAAAAGGGATGTTAATAGCGAAGGAAGCCGGTATTGTCGCAGGTCTGCCGGTTGCCGGATACGTCCTGTCACAAATAGATGAGAATTTGATTTTCACCTCAAATATTGAAGACGGTTCGAGGGTCAAGAAAGGTACAATAATTGGCAGTGTTAAGGGTTTAACCTTATCGTTGTTGTCAGCAGAAAGGCTGGTGCTGAATTTCCTGCAGAGACTTTCCGGTATTGCGACTGCCACAAACAGGTTTGCGGAAAAAATCAAGGGATACGGGACACAGATAATGGATACACGTAAGACCGCACCGGGCTGGCGTTACCTCGAAAAATATGCCGTGAGGGTTGGAGGAGGGATAAATCATCGTATGGGATTATACGATCAGATTCTGATAAAGGATAACCATCTGAAGATTATGGGATCAGAAAAAGAAAATGGTGTTATCAGCAGGCTTGTAAGAAAGGCCAGGGAACAAATAGAAAATGGAATGCTTATAGAAGTCGAGGTGGAAGATTTATGCCAGATCAAGGACGTGGTGGATGCAGGTGTTGACATAATCTTGTTTGACAATATGGAGCCATCAAAGATAAGAGAAGCCGTTGACATAGTGAGGGAAATCGAAAAGAATCAAGGTGCGGGAACAGGCAAGTCCATCCTGACAGAAGCCTCAGGCAATATTACCATTGAAAATGTTGAAGAATATGCGGATGCCGGAGTGGACAGAATTTCGGTTGGCGCAATAACTCACTCGGCCAGGGTGTTGGACATATCTTTTGATATAAGCTAATGATCACAAATTTGAGTTCAAATGTGTAACTTCCATTAGTTGAACCGGGGGGTATGACGTTAGAAGAATTGAAAAGATCTCCTTCAAAACTTGTGTCTAATCACTCCTCTGTAATCCGGATCATACACACAGGCTAATAATCTACTCACACCGCAATTCTGTTATATTTTCTTGTTGCAAAAACCAGACGTTGTCAAAATGTTGGTTTTTAAGGTATTAATATAGGCTTGACCGTCATACCTTATTTATGTATATTTCTTGAGCTTATTTACAATATTTGTGATGTTTTGTTTGAAATATACGTTTTTATTTGGAGAAAAGGATGGATACTTATCTAGATGAGCTTGCACCATGGGAAGAGAGAAGGGCGTATTACAGTAATATAAAACCTGGCAATAAAATCATTGAGGTGAAAGAAGCCCTGAAGAAGCAGGCGCAGAAGATGATTTCTGCCCAAATTGCCCCGGCAGATTCAATCATTTCAAGCCAGGGAAGAAAAGAAGATGTAATTCATGATATAGAATATGACATGAAAAGTATCGGGCAGGGGATGCGCGGGTTGAAGGCGGCATTTGAGTTGGGAATATCTGATGTTGTCTGGTTAATAGAGAAGGATAGAGAAGATTTGAGGGGAATTATAACGGCCATTTGTGGGGTTTCTGATAAACGTATTAATATGCTCAGGGACAAAGCAGAAGATGCTTATGCAAGTGGTAAGATGGATAATGCACTGGTACATCTTACAGAATTGGAACCGCATACTGTGAAGGATTTCTCTGTTTGTATGTGAGCGTTATAATGCCTCAGTCAAAATGGAAAGAGATTAATGCCAAACAAAATGAAATAGACAAACTGCTGCGGGTTATGAGAAAAATATAGATGGATATCTTTGGGTTATTCATATCCACTATCATATTAAGACCGTATGTCTTTGTGTGGTTGGGATTGTATTTCGTTGCCGGTGGTTTACAGCTTGGGATGAAGAGGATAATAGTCTTTACCATCCTGGCTTATGTTATTGCCTTCATTTCTGAGTACTGCTCTACCCGTATTGGAGTACCTTATGGTTATTACTATTATACCGGTGAAACACATGGGAAAGAGTTATTCATTTCCAATGTCCCGTTTATGGATTCCATTTCATATTCCTTCCTGGGATATTTCAGCTATTCACTCGCCCTGTTAATGTCTTCTCCTGTCACCAGGAAAGGGTGGAGATTTGAACTGCAAAATCCTCCCTGGTACTCTAAAAAGGTACTCTTTCTTTCTGCAATATTTTTTGTACTCCAGGATGTATTAATAGACCCTGTGTCCCTCATGGGTTCTAAATGGTTCCTCGGACAGATATATTACTATCCTGAAGAAGGCGTATACTTTGGTGTACCTCTGTCTAATTTTCTTGGATGGTTTCTGGTAGGGCTTGCAATTATATACTGCTTCCAGAAGTTAGACAGGAAGATGGGGTGGTCTACAGAATATGCCGGGAATGCCCTTATGGGGCCGGCATTTTACTTTATAAATATGATCTTTATTCTGTCAGTAACATTTTATATCGGTAAATATTTTATAGGAATTATAGGCCTTTTTATTTTCAGTATACTGTTTTATCTCACTATACTGAAAGTACGTCGTACATCTTCATATATATAACAGTTATAACTAGAGGATGTATTGTTTTATAATTTTTGTGAGATCTCTATACAAA
>Ga0208521_1000740_pt1 | contig 18868 bp, 16 predicted proteins | sample ETNtaG_24_FD_185754 | JGI IMG/M metagenome (GOLD analysis project Ga0208521, IMG submission 185754) | Marine microbial and viral communities from oxygen minimum zone, Eastern Pacific Ocean - ETNP201306SV47 (SPAdes) (version 2) | ecosystem: Environmental > Aquatic > Marine > Oceanic ... | reverse complement strand
TAACATGAGATGCTATTTTTTTATCTTTTATAATTTTTGCTGCTTCTCTTATATCTTCAATTCTTCCATTGGTGCAGCTACCAATAAAAACCTTATCTATTTTTATATCTTTTACGTTTGTACTAGGTTTTAAACCCATATAATTAAGCGATCTTTCAATTGAGTTCTTTCTGTCTTCATCTTTTTCATTCTCAGGATTAGGAACTTGACCATCTATTTCAACAACATCCTGTGGTGATGTTCCCCAAGTTACCATAGGTTTTATTTCTGGGCCTTTTAAAATAATTTCTTTATCAAACTTTGCATCAGAGTCTGTTTTTAATTCACTCCAATAATCAACTGCCTTATCCCAATTTTCTTTTTTTGGTGACATTGGTTTATCTTTTAAATATTCAAAAATTTTTTCGTCTGGTTGAATTAATCCCGCTCTAGCTCCACCTTCTATTGTCATATTACAAATAGTCATTCTTTGTTCAACACTTAAACTCGATATTAAATTTCCTGAATATTCAATAACATATCCCGTACCACCAGCCGTTCCTATCTTTCCAATAATTTGTAAAATAACATCTTTTGAAGTAACCCCAATTGGTAATGTGCCATTAATGCTTATTCTAAAATTTTTTGATTTTTTTTGAACTAAAGCTTGGGTTGCTAAAACATGCTCAACTTCAGAAGTTCCTATACCAAATGCTAAAGCTCCAAAAGCTCCATGGGTAGCGGTATGGCTATCCCCACAAACAATTATGTTTCCGGGCTGAGTAAAACCTTGTTCGGGTCCAATTATGTGGACAATACCTTGTCTCTTATCATCCATGCCGAATAATTGAATTCCAAATTCTTTACAATTTTTTTCTAAAGTTTCTACTTGTATTCTAGAGTCTTCGTCTGAAATACCTTTCGATCTGTCTGTAGTAGGCACATTATGGTCAGCCACTGCAAGAGTTAATTCGGGCTGTCTAACTTTTCTATTTGATGTTCTTAATCCCTCGAAAGCTTGTGGACTCGTAACTTCATGTATTAAATGCCTATCTACAAAAAGAAGTGAAGTTCCATCTTTTTGTTCATGAACAAGATGTTCATTCCAAATTTTATCGTAAATTGTTTGTGGCATTTAGAAAAAAATTATTTTTTCTGCTCTGGATTTTCTTTCGGTTGCACTTGTTTTTTTTCTTCTTTTTCTGGAGCACTTTTTTGAGCAGGTTTTGATTCTACTTTTGGTGTTTCTGCTTTAGATTCTGTTTTTGATGCTTCTGTTTTTGGCGATTCCTCAGTTTTTTCTTCTGATGTCGGCATAACGTTTTCTTCTGTAACCTGCTGAATTTTAGTTTCAATATCTATACCAATTTTCCTTTTAATTTTTTCGGCTATTCTTGCTGACTTACCTGTTCTATCTCTTAAATAGTATAATTTTGCCCGTCTAACTTTTCCTGACCTAACAACTTTAATTGTATCCACTATAGGACTGTATAATGCAAAAGTTCTTTCTACACCCTCTCCAAAAGAAATTTTTCTTACAGTGAATGAAGAATTAATATTTCTATTTTTTTTTGCTATGCAAACGCCTTCAAAGTACTGAATTCTATCTCTTTTTCCTTCTGTAATCCTAACGCCAACTTTTATAATATCGCCTGGAAAGAAATCTGGATGTTTTCTTTCTGAAATTATTTTTTTAACGTTTGATTGATTAATTTCCTCTATAGTTTTCATATTAATTCTTTTTAAATTTTTTATATTTTTGCCACAAATCTGGTCTTCGGTCGCGTGTTATAGCCTCAGATTGAGATAAACGCCAGTCTTTAATTTTGGCATGATCACCCGATAATAGGACATCTGGAACACTTTTATCTTCCCAAACTTGAGGCTTGGTATATTGGGGGTACTCCAAAAGTCCATTTTCAAAACTCTCTTCATGTGTAGAATTTTCATTTCCTAAAACGCCTGGAAGAAATCTTAAAACTGCATCTAAAATTACAAAAGCTGCCGCTTCACCGCCAGATAAAATAAAATCACCAATACTAATTTCTTCTATATTTCTGTTTTGAATTATTCTTTCATCAATACCTTCAAAGTGACCACATACAAGATTTAATGATTTTTCATTTGAAAGTTCTTTAGCATAATTATGATCAAATAATTTACCTTTTGGACTTAAATAAATTATTTTTTCTTTTTCTTTTATATTTTCATCTAGAGATTTGGCTAAAACATCAGCTTTAATTAACATGCCATTACCACCTCCGTAAGGTGTGTCATCAGCTGTTTTGTGTTTATCAAATGTATAGTCTCTTATATTTACTGTTTCTAAATTCCAAATTTTTTCACTCATTGCTTTTCCAAACAAACCTTTGTTCAAATAGCCAGGGAAGTATTCTGGATATAAAGTGAATATACGAGATGAAAACATTTATTTTTTTTCTTCTTCCTTAGGTGCTTCTTCCTTAGGTGCTTCTGCCTTAGCTTCTTTCTTAGGTGCTTCTGTTTTAGATTCTACTTTTGCTTCTTCCTTAGGTGCTTCTGCCTTAGCTTCTTTCTTAGGTGCTTCTGTTTTAGATTCTCCAGTTTCGCCTTCTTTTTTTCTATCTTTTTTAGGAATTGCTTTTTGTGGGTTATTTCCTTTAGCAGGCATTGGTATAATTTCGTTTTCACCTAAAATTCTAGCCACTCTAGTCGTTGGTCTAGCGCCTTGACCTAACCAATATTTTATTCTTTCAAGATCTAATCCCACTCTCTCTTTTTTATCTTTTGGAAGTAATGGATTAAAAAATCCTAATTTTTCGATAAACCTTCCATCTCTTGGAAACCTGCTATCAGCAACTACTATCTTGTAAACGGGTCTTTTTTTTGTTCCACCCATTGATAACCTCATTTTTAACATTCTTTCTCCTTTATATTATTTAAGTTGATTAAAAAGTTCAGGAGGAATTCCTTTATCCGCCATTCCCTTCGTATTTCCTTTTGACATCTTCTTCATCATTTCAGACATCATTTTAAATTGTTTTAACAATTTATTGATAGTGGCCACATCAGTTCCGGAGCCATTAGCAATTCTTTTTTTTCTAGATCCATCAATTATTTTTGGATTCTCTCTTTCTTTTTTTGTCATAGATAAAATTACAGCTTCATTTTGAGTAATAATTTTTTCATCAACACCAGCTTGATCCATTTGAGATTTAATTTTTGAAACCCCTGGAAGAAAAGACATTATGCCTTCAATGCCTCCCATTTTTTTCATCTGTCTAAGCTGTGAAAGATAATCTTCTAATGAAAACTGTCCTTTTTTAAGTTTTTCTTCAGTTTTTTTTAAATTTTCTTGATCTAAATCTTCCGAAGCTTTTTCAACTAGGGAAACTATATCTCCCATACCTAATAATCTATTAGCTATTCTGTCAGGATAAAAAACTTCAAAATTTTCTATTTTTTCTCCAACACCCAAAAATTTAATTGGAACATCGGCAACATACTTCATACTTAATGCTGCGCCACCTCTGCCATCACCATCTGATCTTGTAAGAACAATTCCAGTTAAATTGACTGTATTTTTAAATTCTTTTGCAACATTGGCTGCAACTTGTCCGGTTAATGAGTCGGCAACTAATATTGTCTCTGATGGATTAATTATGTTTTCTATTTGTTTGATTTCATTCATCATCTGAAAATCAATTTGGGTTCGTCCCGCAGTATCAAATAAAATTACTTCTGAACCATTTAAATTAGCTGCGCTTATTGCTCTTCTACAAATATCTGCTGGAACTTGTCCTTCTATTACTGGAAGTGTTAAAATATTATTTTGTTCACCCAATAATCTTAATTGTTCTTGAGCCGCTGGCCTATAAACATCAAGACTGGCCATCATTACTTTCTTTTTATTATTTTTTTCTAAAAATCTTGCTAATTTTGCAGTTGTTGTTGTTTTTCCAGATCCCTGAAGTCCAACAAGCATAATTGGCACTGGGGGCACTGCATTTAACTGTATATCCGAAGTTTTATCTCCTAAGAAAGAAACCAATTCATCATAAACAATTTTTACCACCATTTGCCCTGGTGATGTTGAGCGAACTATTTCCTGTCCCAATGCTTTTGGTTTAACTCTATTGATAAATTCTTTAACAACTTCAAGGGATACATCTGCTTCAAGAAGTGCGAGTCTGATATTTTTTAAACCTTCATCTACCTGCTTCTCATCTAAAGAAGGTGCTTTTTTTAAAGAAGAAAATATTTCTTCAAATTTATTAGTTAAATTTTCAAACATAATTTCACACAGCAACTATCGCACCAGTGGGCGAACCATCGCTGACTAGTGTCGATCTCTTTGTAACCAAAGACACCGCAAATTGCTGTATTTTGCGGAAACGGCGATAAACTATAATAGAGGTTCAAAAAGTCAATAAATAAGTTAAGTATTTATTTATATGGAATTTAATGCATTTAAAATGGATGGATTAGGTAATGATTTTGTAATCATTGATCAAAGGAAAGAAAATATAAGTTTATCTAATGATCAAATTATCAAAATTTGTGATCGTAAATTTATAGGATGTGATCAATTAATATTTATTAAGAAAGATAGTAATTTAGATGCAGAATTAGAATTTTACAATTCAGACGGAAGTAAATCAGATGCATGTGGAAATGGCACAAGATGTGTTGCTCATTTACTTTCAAAAGAAAATAATAAAAAAGAAATAAACTTAACGGTAGCTTCAAAAATTCTTAAATCTAAAATTTTTGAAAATAATTTAGTAGAAACATCAATTGGTTCACCTAAAATGAATTGGAATGAAATACCGCTAAGCAAAAATTCTGATACTAAAAATTTAAAAATAAAATTAATTGATAATGAAAATAAAGAATTTATTGGTGGAATAGCAGTAAATGTTGGAAATCCACATGTAATTTTTTTTATAGAAAATATAGATAAATTTAATCTAGAAAAAATTGGTCCAGAAATTGAAAATCATGAACTGTTTCCTGAAAAATGTAATGTTACTTTAGCAAAAAAAATTAGTCCCAATTTAATAAAAGTTAAAGTTTGGGAAAGAGGTGCTGGACTAACTAAAGCTTGTGGAACAGCTGCATGCGCAACGGCAGTTGCTGCAAATTTAGAAAATCTTGCTAATTCAAAAACTGAAATTGAATTTAGCATGGGTAAATTATTAATTAATATCGATGAAAAAAATAATATAAGTATGATGGGCCCAGTCTCAATAATTGAAGAAATTAAAATTAATATTTAATGGGTATTTTTGAAAAATTTAAATTAGGATTTAAAAAAAGTGCAAACAATTTTGCATCTGGATTAAGAGAAATAATTATTAAAAAAGAAATAGATGATAGCACTTTAGATAAAATAGAAGAATTTTTAATAAGTTCCGATGTGGGCATTGATGCGGCCTCAGATATAAAAGATATAATTGCCCAAAAAAAAATTGACCCTAAAAAAGATCCAATTTCTGAAGTAAATAAAATCTTAAAAGAATACATAATTGAACTAATGCAACCTTTAGAAAAACAAAAATTTTTTGAAAAAAAAGAAAATTTAAATGTTGTTTTAGTATCTGGAGTGAATGGAGTAGGGAAAACAACAACAATTGGTAAAATAGGCAAAATATTTAGAGAAAATAATAACGAAGTTTTATTTTCTGCTTGCGATACATTTAGAGCTGCAGCGATTGATCAATTGGAAAAATGGTCTGAAAAAGTTAATGCTACCATAATCAAATCTAATCCAGGTTCAGACCCTGCTTCGGTTGCATACAAGGCATTAGAACACGCAAAAAATAATAATATTAATCAAGTTCTAATTGATACAGCTGGAAGATTGCAAAATAAGAAAAATCTTATGGATGAATTTAAAAAAATAGCAAATGTAATTAAAAAAAGTGATGAAACAGCACCACATGAAGTAATTTTAGTTTTAGATGCAACATCGGGACAAAATATTATTAATCAGCTAGAAGAATTTAATAAAATTATACCTTTAACAGGTTTAATCATGACAAAGTTAGATGGAACAGCAAAAGGCGGTATTTTAATTGCTATTTCTAAAAAATATAAAGTACCAATTGTAGCTTTGGGATTGGGTGAAAAAGAAGATGATTTGCAAATATTTAAGGCAGAACAATTCGCGAAAGCATTTACTCAATCGAATTAATTAAATTTTTTGAAATTAGAGGCTTATAAATTTTACATTCAAAGTTATTTTTAAGAGACTTATAACCACAATTTTGTGCATATGTTGAAATTATAAAATTCAATTTTCCACGATTTTTTTGAATTCCAAGTTCTTTTTTATTTATATCGTAAATTAAGTTTTGATTATAATCTTTAAAAGCACTTACAAGAATTAAAGTATTGTTGTCATTTAAAAGATAATATGCAAAATCTTCTGGGAAAACTGGATACTTATAACTTGTAAAAAATTTTTTAGCTTTTTTGGGAAACCAATCATAAGAAATTAAAGGATGTTCTTTTTTTGTTGAATGATCATAATAATACAAATCTTGGGGGTAGTCAGTAATGTAGTTTGAATATTGACCCCTTGCTACAATAGCTTTCTCTCTAGTCTTAAAATATAATGTAAATTTATCATGGTGAGACTTCATCTTTCCAATATAAAAATATTTTTCATAGTTTGAGTCTTTTAATTCCGCAAATGATAAATGAGGATAGAATAGTATGAAAATGATAAATATTAATTTTTTCACAATAAAAAATTAATATCCAAAAATGATGAGCATTTGTTTAAATTGTGTTCTAATTTAAACTTTTTATAAATAATTTTATCGAATTAATTAGTTCATTGTTAAAGTCCATCATATGATCGTCATATTTTGAAAAATAGGAATATTTTGGTTCATTCGCTAATTGAAACATTTTCTCTCCCATCCAAAATGGAACTATTTTATCTACCTCTCCATGCATTACTAATATGGGGGATATAATATTTGTTATTTTCTTATCGCTTTCATATCTGTCTTTAAGCAGTAGTTTAATTGGAAAAATAGGATATTTTGATTTGCCGGCCGCAACCATTGAGGTGAAAGGTGATTCTAATATTATACCTGCAAAATTTTTATTCTGTGCAATTTCAGTTGCAACTCCACTACCTAGGGACTCGCCATAAATTATTATATTTTCTTCGATAACACCCTGATTTATTAACCATTTAACTGCACTTCTTGCATCTCGATAAAGACCTTGCTCTGTAGGCTCTCCTTTATTGCCGCTAAACCCTCTCCATGCAAGTAATAAAAAATTAATATTCATATCTTTAAAGTGATTAATTTTATGTATTCTATTTTCTAGTGATCCAGCATTACCATGTAAGTAAAGAATAGTTTTAAATTTTTTAATATCTTTATTGTGATACCAAGCTAATAAATCAATATTATCATCTGTTTTAATTTTAACTTTTTCAATTTTTACAGTTAATTTGTCTCCATAATAATTATTTTCCGTTGGATGATATAAAAGATTTCTTTGAAAAATATACAACCCAAGTGTAACCAACAAATAAACTAAAACAACTAAACTAACTAAAAATAAATTGTACATTTTTTTATTATTCATTTTTATTTTTCATCACAAAATATGAATAGCTAAAAATACAAATTATTAAATAAACAGTAAAAGAAATTTTAAAACTTTGAACTTCCTCTTTTCCTAAAAATTGGCACAAGTCTATAACTAAACCAATACCCCACTGCATAATAAAAGTTCCTAAAAAAATAAGTAAATTAAATGATGTTAACGATTTCCCGGCTAAGCTTGGTGGAAAAGATAAAGCTACAGCAGGCTGAGTAAGGGTTAATACAATTGAAGATAACATATAAACTGTAAAATGTATTGCTCCAGCATTTTCACCAGAAAGAATAATTATAAGTAAAACTATATAACTAATTGGCAATCCATACTTTATTAACTTCATTGTTTCTAAACCATATTTGCTAATTTTAGGTAGAAAATAACCCCATACAAAAAATGCTACTAGCATTGATGAATTTATCCAAAAAAGTCCTGTAGCACTTTCTAATGGTTCATAGCCAGCAACTCGTACCATCCATGGGCCGGCCCATAAAGTTTGAACCGCAACAATTCCTCCATAATTAAATAAGCCAAGAGGAATAGTGCTTCTAAAAAATTTATTTTTCCAGACATCTGATAATGATCCTGGATTTTTTTCTTTTTCTTCATTTTTTTTCCAAGTAGGTATAAAAAATACCGTTAGTAAGATTACTAAAAATATTAATATTGTTATTCCTCCAAAAATCCATCTCCAACCAATCATTGGTAATAATATTTGGACAGGCAGTGTTGAAAAAACAAAACCCATAGATAATACCATTAACATCCAGGCATTAGCTCTTTGTTGATAATTATCAGCAAACCAAATTCTATAACCTGTTAAAGGTCCCATTAAACAAGCGCTAACTCCTACGCCAATAAAAACTCTTGAAATTAATAAACCTGTAAAACTTTCAGCTAAAGCAAATGAGCCTGTCCCTATAATTGCAATCAGTAAAAATGAAGAAACAATTTTCTTTGGACCATAACTATCCAGTAAATATCCTAATGGAATTTGCATTGAAGCAAATCCTAAAAAATATCCTCCAGCTAACAAGCCAAGATCTCCCGCTGTTAAATTGAATTCTGTTGAAAGTAATGGTGATAAAGTTGCTGTAATAGCTCTTAAAAGACACGATAAAAAATAACCACAGGCAAAAACAAAAAAAACCAAAACGGCCTTTTTGGTCGATAATATTTTTTTGTCCATTTAATTACATTAAAAATTTAAAGATATATCGCGATGTATTGAATTACATTTGGCAACAAATTTTGCTTGATCTTTAGTCAAACGAGATTGAAGTCTCAGACCTATATTGTTCTTTATAACTAAATTATATTTCTCAAGTTCTGGCATTAAATTTTCTTCTGCGTCTTTTCTCCATTTCACTTCATTATCAAACAATATAAGCGCTTCTGAACTTGCATCTGAAATCTTGTTAAAATCTTTTTCTTCACTGTCAAGCAAGGAATATAAGTCATCTAATTTGTTGGCAAATTCTTCTGTTCCTGAAATTTCCCCAAGTTTTTCAAATAAACCATCTATAATTGAAATTGAATTTTCATAGTCTTCATTAACAATATTTTTCTTTAAATTATTAATATCTGAAGAAAGTTCGTTTAATTTTTCATGATCTTTTATAAAAATAGCAATTTGATCTAAGTTATCATATGCTTGATCAACATTTTTTCTATATCTTTTTGTTTGAGTATTTTTAGCTTTCTGAATAATTTCAAATTCTTTATTTCTAGATAGCCAATTTTCTGGGATTTGTTTTTTTATTTCATCAATTTCTAACTTATAATCTTCAATCTTCAGCTCAATTTTATTTTTTTCAGCCACATTATCTTTTTCTAAATTTCTAATTTCAGATTTTAATTTTTCTATTCTCTTATTTATTTTTCTTATCTTTTTTTCTTTTTTTCTCACGCTAAAGTGAAGGTCTCTGTAATCTTTAGCAAATAAGTTATATTCCTCTTCTGTTTTTTGAAGTTTTTTGACTAAAGCAAAAGTTCCTAATGCATTTTCAAAATGTTCCTCAAAAATATCTAGTTTATCATTAGGAAGGTTTGGGGGAACCAATTGTTGAAAACCTGTAATAGCAGCTATGATTTTTTGTTCTTCATTATTATAAATGGCAAACTTATAATCTTGTAAACAATGTTGAAGTTTAGGATTCATCGGAGGTGGAGCCACATGAGATGTTAAGTATGTTCTTGCTGGCAAATAATTTACCAAAGTTGGATAAAAACCTACAATTCCTAGTCCTATAAGCTGCAATGCTATGAATGGAACGACGCCTTTCCAAATATTTAAAGTTGTAACGAACTTGGGCGCAACACCCTTTAAATAAAATAAAGCAAAACCAAATGGAGGTGTTAGGAAAGAAGTTTGCAAATTCACGCCAATCATTACACCTAACCAAATTGCACTAACGTTAGCTCCAGTTTCAGCTAACAATATTGGGGCAATAATAGGAACAACAACAACAGCAATTTCTATAAAATCAAGGAAAAAACCTAATAAAAAGATTACTGCCATTACAACAACAAATTGGGTCCAAAATCCTCCTGGTAAATCTTGTAAAAAATCTCTTACTAATTCTTCTCCTCCAAAAGCTCTGAAGCCTGAAGTTAACATCGCTGCTCCTAGAAGAATTATAAATACCATCGATGTAGTTGTGCAAGTTTCTGTAACAACTTCTTTTAAAACATTATCAATTTTGTAAGCTCTCCAAAAACTCCAAGAAACTCCAATTAAGAAAGTAATAGTAAAAAAACCGGTGATCAAAATTGCAGATAAGTTTCTAGTTTCTAAAGCTTTAATATTTAAGTTAAAATTGTTTGAAATTATAAAAATAGGAATTAATGATATAATAGTTATTATCAGTGGATAAAAAGCATCTTTTCTACCTTGATGAAGTCGATAGCCTGCCATTAAAGTTGCTCCTATAGCTCCAATAGAACCAGCTTGATTTACTGTTGCTATACCCATTAATATAGATCCAAGAACTGCAAAAATTAATGCAAGCGGAGGGATTATTACCATAATAACTTTTGTCCAAAATTTAAAATTAAATTGACCTTTAAACAGAACAGGTGGAGCTGCCTTTGGATTTAATCTTGCATACACAAAAACATACAACATATACAAACCAACTAATACTAATCCAGGTAATAATGCTCCAAGAAACATATCTCCAGCACTTGTAGATCCTACCCTAAGTTCACCAGGCATATTAAACTCTCCGGTAACTAATTTATAATCTGCCTGTCTTATTGTATTTGCAACATCAGCAGCGCTGGCTAATTGATCGGCTATAATAATTAAAACAATTGATGGAGGTATTATTTGACCAAGTGTTCCGGATGAACAAACAATTCCGCTTGCAAGACTTTTATCATATTTATTATTCAACATAGTAGGCAATGAGATTAGACCCATTGCAATTACTGTTGCTCCAACTATACCTGTTGTTGCCGCAAGCAATGCTCCAACAAAAATTACTGAAATACCTAATCCTCCAGGTGTAGGACCAAATAGCTGACCCATGGTTACCAAAAGATCTTCTGCAATTTTAGATTTTTGCAACATGATTCCCATAAAAATAAACAAAGGTATTGCGATTAAAGTATCAGTTTCTACATCCCAATAATTACTCCTAAAATTTGTAATACCTGCCGTTAACCATTCTATTGGTCCATCAGTTGCAAAATAAGCGCTGACATCTCCTTCAAAAAGATATCCAATAAAAGCTGCAAGACCTATTGAAACAATAGCTGAACCCGGTAATGCAAAAGCAACGGGGAAACCTGATGCTAATGCTGCTATCATAATTATTACAAGTAAAGCTAAAAAAAAATGTTCCATAATTTAATTTTTCAAAAGTTTATGACTGCTACTCATAAAATAACTAGTAAATTGGATTAACATGCTTACGGCAAATACAGCCAAATATATTGCCATTAAATAAAGCAAATATAATCCATTGGAACCTTGCTGAGTAATTTCAAATGAGAGAACTGGACCATTAATAATACTCGCTTTACTACCCATTCCCAAAAATATAACAATAAGACAAAGTGGAATTCCTAATACCAATGATCCCATAGAATTTGTCCAAGCTTTTTTTCGTTCAGTAAAACCAGTGTATAAAACATCAACTCGTACATGGCCTTCATGCATTAAAGCATATGCGCTAGCAAAAAGATAAAGGGCGGAATACCAAAAACGAACTAAATCTCCTTGGAAAGCCTGTTCATACTCAAATATAAATCTAGATAGAACAATTGAAAATTCACTACCAACTACTAAAACAGCTAGCCAAATAAAACCTACTGTTCTTGTAAAATATCCAATTACAAATGAAACTAATATTAAAGGAAAATGAACAAACGTAATTCTAAAATTTGGAATAATTAATTTAACTTTTAAAAATTCACCTAAAATTGGCTCAACTAATTTTTCAACAACCATAAATGAAACTAAGAAATCCGCAGCTCCAACTATTAAAACAGCCCAGAAAGAAGATCGAATAATATAAGCTGTAAATTTAGTAAGAATTTCTGCATCAGATTCTAAAGTTTGTTTAATTGATTTAAAAACATAAAAAATTACTATTACTATTGAAAACAGATAAAAAAATAACTGAATAAAAGCTAAAGTTATTGCTGATTCTTCTAAAGGTTTACTTAATTTTTTAAATCCAAATATACCGTAATTTGAATATAGCTGCTTAATACCAGGCCAATCAAACCAAACTGTTAAAGCATTATTGATTAAAAAAACAAAAGTAATGGCCAATATCGAATAACTAAATACTCTAATCAATATTGGCAAATTATTTTTTGTAACCATAAAATGAAAAACTCTATTTAATAAAACGCACTAAAATAAAGGGCCCTTAATAAAGGGCCCTTATATCAAATTTTATTCAAACTTTAAGTATTATTAAAGTCCTAAAGCTCTGTTTCTTTGTTGAATATATGGTGAGTCAGACAAGTTAGTCCAGGCACCAATTTCTTTACGAGCTTTCACAAAACCTGCATGCGTTTTAGCAGCAAGATCACTATGTTGTTGAACCTCTTCGTAAACTTCTGCAGCACCTTTAGCAAAAGCATCATAAACTTTATCATTAAACTTCTCAAGTTTAACACCATGATCATTTACTAAACGAGATAATGCAGCACCATTTTTGGCATTGTACTCAGCCATCGTAAGTTCATCTGCCCAAGCACAGCAAGTTTTGATTAACGCTTGGTCTGATTTTGATAAACTTGTAAACCATGACTTGTTTACACCACATGCTAATGCAGAACCAGGTTCGTGCATACCAGGATAGTAATAGTATTTAGCTGCTTCATGGAACTTCATAGCTTCATCATTCCAAGGACCTACCCATTCAGTTGCATCAATTGCTCCTGAAACAAGGTTTTCATAAATTTGTCCACCAGGAAGTGAAATTGGAGAACCACCAAGTTTTCCAAGAACTTGTCCACCTAATCCAGGCATACGCATTTTTAAACCCTTAAAGTCATTAGCTGATCTAATTTTTTTATTAAACCAACCGCCCATTTGAACTCCTGTGTTACCAGCTATAAAACTTTGAGTTCCAAAATCATCAGTTAGTTTATCCCAAAGCTCTTGTCCTCCAGCAAAGTGAATCCACGCGTTAAATTCAGAGTAAGTAAGACCAAATGGAACTGCAGTAAAGTATCCAAAAGCTGGATGTTTTTTAACCCAGTAGTAGTCTGCAGCATGATACATTTGCGAGTTACCTGAAGCAACTTCATCAAATGAGTCAAATGCTTTTACTCTTTCACCAGAAGCATAATAAGTAATTTGTATACGTCCATCACTCATTTCACCTATTCTATCTGCAAATCTTTGTGCGCCCGTTCCTAGACCTGGAAAATCTCTTGGCCAAGTAGCTACCATTGATGCTTCTATTCTATCAGCAGCAACAGCTGGAGCAGCTAAAGATGATGCAGCTACAGCAGCAACACCCGTTGCAGCGGCAGCTTTAAAGAACTTACGTCTTGAAGGTGTTTTTCCCTTCAATGATTTTTTTTCTTTAATCATTTATTTCTCCTCTTTAGTTAATTAACTTTTTTGATTTAAACATAAAAAGTAACTAGAGTCATGGTGCGAATTGCAATATTAACAACTCGTAGTTGTAATTAATATTATTTTATAATGGTTTAAATACTTTTGATGGCAACCAGGTTACTAATTCTGGAAATACAAATACCAGAACAAGGGCTATTAATTGTATTATAATGAAAGGAACTACGCCACGGTAAATATCAAGTAGTTTTACACTAGGAGGGCAAACTCCTTTAAGATAAAACAATGCGAAACCAACCGGAGGAGTTAGAAACGAAGTTTGCAAAGTTACCGCAACTAACAAGGCAAACCATGTCAGATTAGGGTAATCAACAACTCCAAAACCATTTATTTGCAAGTTAAGATTGGTAATCACTGGTCCCAATAATGGTAATATAATCAGAGTGATTTCAATCCAATCAAGAAAAAAACCAAGAAAAAAAACTATAACCAAAACAAAGATAATAATTCCATAAGGACCAAACCCTAATCCTGTAAGTCCAGACTCAATTAGCTGGTCTCCACCACATTCGCGTAAGACTAAAGCAAATATAGTTGCGCCAACAAAGATTGCAAAAATATAAGCAGCAGTATTCATGGTTTTAATCACCACATCTTTTAAAATATCAAAGTTGAAATGTTTATATAAAATAGCAATAATAGTTGCACCTATAGCGCCAAAGGCTGAAGCTTCAGTAACAGTTGCTATTCCCATAAAAATTGACCCAAGAACAAGTAATATTAATCCTGCAGGAGGAATAATGTCAATTAACGCTCTTATAACATCTTTTAGATTTGCTTCTTTATGATCTGAAGCAAGCGGAGCTTTGTTTGGAAAAATTTTGCAGTAAACTAAAATGTATACAATATAAAGAAAACCAAGAATTAAACCTGGAAAAACAGCTCCCATAAATAAATCAAGTATAGGAATGGCCAATTGATCTCCCATAATAACTAACATAATAGAAGGTGGAATTAATATACCAAGACACCCGGATGCAGCTATGGTACCCAGCGCCAAAGGCTTATCGTATTTTTGGTTAAGCATAACTGGCAAAGACATAAGACCTAGTAGTACAACTGATGCACCTATTATTCCTGTAGAAGCTGCAAGAATAACTCCAATTAGAGCAACAGTTACTGCTAAACCTCCTCTAATATTTCCAAATAATTTTTGCATGGAGCGCATCATTTTCTCTGCAATCCCAGACTTGTCTAACATTAAGCCCATAAAAATAAACATCGGCAAAGCAATTAGTACCCAATTATCCATGATGCCGAAGATACGACCAACTAAAAGGCCGAGAGTATTATAATCTAGTCCGGTCATCGTTAATCCAAAGACGTTATCGCTCATCCAGGCAACACCAGCAAAAGCAATACCAACACCAGATAAAACCCAGGCAACAGGAAAACCTGTAAAAAGTAATGCAATGAAAGAGACGAACATTCCTATTACAAGATAATTTTGTGGGTCCATTATTTATTTTTTTTAATTTTTATTAATTGTGGGTGAAACATTCCTCCGCGCTTCGAAGAAATAATTTTACCTTGATAACACATCAATATTATCTCTTGTATCAATTTAGATGATGCGGCTAAAAATATTAGTATCATTGTGAGTGGAATTACTGATTTGACAACCCAACGATGAGGCAATCCCATAGTGCTTTGGGAAGATTCATGATGAGTGATGGCGTAAATTGTATAATCAAGACTAAAATCAAACAGAATTATAACGCAAGGCATCAAAAGTAGTAATATTCCAAGAATTTCAAATATGTGTTTAAGTTTTTTCGACATATGCATACGTAGAAGATCAATTCGAATATTGCTATCAGTAGTAATTACATATGCCAAACCAAACATGAAGGGCACAGAATAAAAATGCCATTGCAGTTCTTCCATGGGTACTAGCGGCCAATCTAAAAGCAATTGGTTACGATGAAAACCGTAGCGCAAAGTAACTGTTATCAAAATAAGAAGAAGCACTGCTACATTAAGCCAAGCAGCAGTTTCAACAATGTGCTTTACAATTTTATTAAGAGAAGAAACAATAGGTATGTGTATTTCTTGATCGTCTCTTAGTTTTGCATCTTTTCTATCATAAGACATCAAGAAATCATCCTTTGTGGTTATTTTTTCCAGTATGACATAATAGAGAATATTTTCAATTCATAAATCATAAATAATTCCTATTAATTTACGTAAAAACAATATGTTATGTGGCGAAAAAAAATTCGCCACACAAAATTAAATTAACTAAGAAGAGTTAATAATTATTTCTTTATACGTTTTGTTCCAGGACGAGGTAAATATGCCCACTCGTTCCAGATTTTATAGTTTGTACGGAATGCTTGAAGATCGTCCCAAATTACTTTGAAACCAGCATCTTTTGCAATTGCTTCTGCAACAACTTCATCCCATTTTTCTGAGAAAGTTTCTAACATTTTAGCAGACCAATACATGTTCTCAGTACCTGCTGCAGCATTTTCTTTCATCGTGTCAAACTGCATAGATTCACCCATTGCTAGTCCATCAGTCATAACAGCCTTACAAGCAAGTTCAACTATCGTACGTTGTCCTTCTGTCATCTCGTTGTTCCAAGTATCTTTGTTAATGATTAAGTCAAACAAAGTAGCTGGTTGATGCCATCCAGGAAAATAGTTGTATTTAAGAATTTTATTTATACCCAATCTTTTGTCGATTGCAGGCATAGAAAATTCTGTTGCATCAATTGCACCTTTTTGTAAAGCAGGTACAATTTCACCGCCTGGAAGTTGAGAAGTTGATACTCCCAATTTTTCCATAACACGTGCACCAAGACCAAAGAAACGCATACGCAATCCTTTTAGATCTTTTGCTTTTTTAATTGGTTTTGAGAACCAACCTGATGTTTCTGGCGCAATAATACCACAAGGAACAGATTGAACATTAAAGCCAGCATCGTCATATGTTTTCTGCCATAGTGTTCTTCCATTTCCGTAGTATACCCAAGCTAAGAACTCAGGTGCATCCGGACCAAAAGGAACTGCTGAAAAGATAGCTCCTTTGTCGCCTAGTTTTCCTGTGTTGTATCCAGGTGTTGTATATCCAGCATTAACTTGTCCTTTAGAAACTGCTTCTAACATTTCTTTAGGTGGAACCAATTTTTTTGGTTCATAAGTTTTCATTGTAAGGTCACCGCCAATAGCATTAATCTGTTTTGCTACCCAAGCCGGTGATGTTCCCAAAGCTGGTAAAGTTGTTGGAAACCACACCGGAACTTTCAAAAGCAATTTTCCTGCAAATGAAGGAACTGATGTCATCATAATCATTATCAATGATGCAATCCCCAAACCTATTGTTTTTTTAATCATAATTATCCCCTTTCATGATCAATTATTTATTTATTTTTGATTATCACAGATAATGTTTCAAATAGAAAGATCACTGATATAGATCAAAGCTGGCAGCATTTGACAGAATATAATGTCAATTAGTATTGATTATTACGCATAACAGCTATGCGTATAGAATAAAATTCTAATAAAATAAGAGTTTTTAGAGAAAAAAGTTAAAATATACATGATTTTGGTATTTATTAGTAAAAAAATCTATACTACTATATTATTTTAGAATTTTATTCTACTATCATAATTAATAATGAAAATATTGTCCATTGGCGTACTGCGAAAAAAATTATAGAAAAAAAATATGGACGAATTTATTAACGAGGGCTCTTTTCAAGAGTACAAATATAATCAAGAAATAACCGAATGTGAATGGAAACAAATTTACAATAGGAGTGATAAAAAATTAATTACCCCTATTAATGGTATCCATAATAGTTTCTCACCAAATGTGATCAAGGATGGTTTAGATGAGAGAAAAAACACATCTGATGAAGCTGAAGTTTCAGTTCTTGATAAAATGGCCGCAGGAACGTCTGAATAAAAACTTTGCTTGCTTAGAAGTTGGAATTTATCTCAATTATTTTTCCTTAACATAAACATTGTAATTTAACTTTAATTGTTACTACAAGTTATATAATTATTTATGATGAAGAAAGTTACGTTCAATGCACATGGCTATGCCCATTCCACCTCCAATACATAAAGTGGCTAATCCTTTTTGAGCTTTTCTTTTTTGCATTTCATGTATTAATGTTACTAAAACTCTTGCACCTGAAGCGCCTATTGGATGACCTAGAGCAATTGCTCCGCCATTCACATTTACTTTATCAACAGTCCAACCAACTTCTTTGTTTACCGCAATCGCTTGTGCAGCAAATGCTTCGTTGGCCTCGATTAAATCCAATTCATCTTCACCCCATCCTGCTTTTTTCAAAGCAAGTTTGGATGCTGGGATAGGTCCCGTTCCCATAATTGAAGGATCAACACCGCACTGTGCCCAAGAAACAATTTTTGCTAATGGCTCAATATCTTTTTTCTTAGCCATTTCGCCTGTCATTAAACATAGTGCTGCCGCACCATCGTTAACACCAGATGCATTTCCCGCAGTAACGGTTCCATCTTTTTTAAAAGCTGGTCTTAATTTTGCTAATTTTTCAACAGTAGAATCTGCTTTTGGATATTCATCTTGATTGAATTCAACTTCTTCTCTTTTAACTTTTACTTTTACCGGAACAATTTCGTCTACAAATTTATTTTCTTTAATTGCTTCAACAGCCTTTCTTTGGGAAGCGGCTGCAAAACTATCTTGTTCTTCTCTTCTAATTTGAAATTTTTCAGCAACATTTTCTGCAGTTATTCCCATGTGATATTGATTATAAACGTCCCACAATCCATCAATGATCATTGAATCTTTCATGTTGCCATCACCCATTTTTATTCCTTTACGAATATTCATGTAGTGAGGAGAATTGCTCATACTTTCTTGTCCACCAGCAAGAATTACATTGCCGTCTCCAGATTTAATTGAATTATATGCAAGACCAACAGATGCAAGTCCTGAACCGCAAACTTGATTTATTGTAATATTGGTTGTGTCATTTGAAAGCCCGGCAAGAATAGATGCTTGTCTAGCAGGATTTTGGCCTGCACCAGTTGTTAAAACTTGACCCATGTAGGTCGTGTCAACTTCTTCTGGTTTAAGTTCAGAATGTTCAACACATTTTTTTATTACAGTAGAACCAAGTTCTGGTCCTGTTTTAGAGGAAAGACTTCCATTAAACGAACCAATCGCTGTTCTAAA
>Ga0208521_1000731_pt1 | contig 19042 bp, 15 predicted proteins | sample ETNtaG_24_FD_185754 | JGI IMG/M metagenome (GOLD analysis project Ga0208521, IMG submission 185754) | Marine microbial and viral communities from oxygen minimum zone, Eastern Pacific Ocean - ETNP201306SV47 (SPAdes) (version 2) | ecosystem: Environmental > Aquatic > Marine > Oceanic ... | reverse complement strand
GGATGCCTGCTTTTTTAATAACAAAAGGGCCCAGAGACAGGTATGCCCCGGTGTCTCCGTAGAGGTCGGCGTCCACGAAAGTGAGGTGGCCATCCGAGCTAGCACCGGTGCGATACTTCATCAGGAACGGGTGGCGCTTGGTATTGCCGATTAGCGAATCTTCGCGGGTGTAAACCAGGCGCACGGGCCGCTTGGTTGTGAGTGCCAGCAGCCCCACATGGATCTCAGTGGTGATGTCATCTTTGCGGCCAAAACCGCCACCGATAGGTGCTTGAACGACCCGCACCCGGTTCATTTCGAGGCCCAGGGCTGGTGCTATCTGTCGTCGATCGCGGAAGGGATACTGGGTGGACGTTATGATATTCAACACACCCGTTGAATCTAGGTAAGCCAGGCCTGCCTCGGGTTCCATAGGCATGTGGTCCTGTTGCTGGCTACGATAGGTGCCCTCTACGATGACATCAGATTCTGCGATCCCCTTGTCCAGATCGCCTTTGCGCACCGTGGTTTGCTGGAAGAGATTGCCACCTTCATGAATCGCCGGAGCCGAGCTGTCCAGGGCTTCCTCGATCGAGAGGACCGCGGGCAACGGCTCCAGGTCAACTTCGATTTTGCCGAGCGCCTCTTCAGCCTCCTCCTCTGTTTCCGCAGCCACTAGAGCAATGGGGTCTGCGGCGGAGCGGATTTTTTCTTCAGCCAATACTCTTTGATCCGGCATTGCCAGCCCATAGCGATTGATACCGGGCAGGTCAGCAGCGGTTAGCACAGCCCGGACGCCTGGCATCTCCTTAGCCTGGGAAGTATTGATACCGCGAAGAATAGCGTGGGGTACCCCGGACCAGAGGATGCGGGCGTGAAGCATCTGGGCCATCTGCATATCACCCACATATTGGGTGGCGCCAAGTGATTTCTCGACTGCGTCGATTCTTGGCACGCTCTGGCCGATCCAACTGCGTACACCATCGGTAGCCGTCGGGGTGTTTTGCCGATGGTTCATTGTGTTTTTTCTCGCAAGTCCGCGGCCGCGGCTTGCACCGCTTCGACGATCTTGCCATACCCTGTGCACCGGCAGATGTTGCCCGAGATAGCCTTGCGAATTTCCTCGTTAGTTGGGTCGGGATTCTCCTGGAGCAGAGCATAAGCACTGATAATGATACCGGGCGTGCAGTAGCCGCACTGAATTCCGCCCAGGTTCACCATTCGAGCTTGGAGTGGATGCGATTCCCCATTTTTGCTCAGCCCTTCGATAGTCAATATCGCCTTACCACGGGCGTCGCCTATCAGGGTAAGGCAGGACAGGACCGGCACCCCGTCCAGTATTACCGTACAAGAACCACACTCCGCTTCATTGCACCCGATTTTGCTGCCAGTGAGTCGCAACTGCTCCCGCAGTACATAGAGTAAGGAATGGTACGGCTCTGCCTCAACTTGGCACTGCTTGCCATTGATCTCTAGACTGTAATACTTACTCATGACTATCGGCCTTTGGAGGTTATCGTCTCTTTTGAGCGCGCTCAAAGGCTCGCTCTAAGGTCCGGCGCACCAGCACTCCCACCATCGCCCGCCGGTAAGAGGCGCTACCGCGAATATCGTCGATGGGATTGCATTCTTCCATGGCCATAGTTGCCGCCTTTGCTAGCAGCACCGATGTCGGTTCGCGGTTACGAAGGATATCCTCGGCCCTGGGTGCCTGCACTGGTGTGGGCGCGACTGCCCCAAGAGCAATAGATACATCCCGTACCTTGCCATTCGTCGGCTCAAGGGTGAGCTGGGAGGCGGCGCTGACAATGGCGATGTCCATGGCATTGCGGGGAGTAAGACGCTCAAAGTTGTTGCCGGTCATTACAGCAGGCTCGGGTACGTCAATGCGGAGGAGCAGGCCGGTCGATCCCAGAAGAGAACTCCCAGGCCCGACGAAGAGGCGTTGTATGGGTACTGTCCGTTCGTTGCCACCATCGTCAATGAAGGTAGCAGTCGCACCAGTTGCAATAAGGGCAGGGGCGCTGTCGGCCGAAGGTGAGGCGTTGCAGAGGTTGCCTCCAATAGTGGCCATGTTGCGCAACTGAAGAGAGCCAATCACCTGGATAGCCTCAAGCAATACGGGGAAGTGCTCGCGGATCGCAGTAGAGGTTTCCAATAATCGCAAGCGGGTCACGGCGCCAATACTCAGGCCGCCTCTAGGCCCCGTGGAGAACGTAGTCAAGTCCGGCAACTGCTTGATATTGACCAGGCCCTGGTAACTGCCGGCTTGGCGACGTAAGCGAATTATGATGTCAGTGCCACCTGCCAGGATCTTGTTGTTACCCTGGCCCTGGTGCAAGACATCTACAGTCTCCTTGATTGACGAGGGCTCGAAGTAGTTGAATCGCATGGGTGAATCGCTTTTAAACCTGTGCAGACAAATATACCCATTCGACAATAGGGTGTTGGGCTGTTCCAGTCTTGGTTAAATCAACGGAAATCTGGACGTTTTCTACCGACAGAAAAGTATCGATTGGCGGGGCTGAACGATACTTAGGGTTCCACATCTCGTCAACGGCGATATGGTCAAGCGCAGTAGTCGATAGGTTGTACCCGGCACCATGGGATAGAAATTGACTTTCAGCAGACCTGTACCAAACACAACCGATATATGAACATAAATCAGCGGTAGGAAAAAGCCAGTAATTCCGCTATTCCTGATGTTTCCTCATATAGGGGTTTAGTAAATCCCATATCTGGAATAAGCGGTTAAGAAGTATTTAAAAAGTATATAGTCCCGCTCGATGAAGATTGATCATTCCACCGTAAAATGCCTGCTCAAAAACAATCTGACCCATGCTGCGCTGTGACAATCACCTCTGGGCTGATTCTGCGCAGCCAAGGGATCAATAATGAACATCGATCCGTTTCGTGATACCAGATTCACCCCGTGGTGGTGGGAGTGGGCACCACCTGAAACTCGAACGAAGGAGCACCTACCCAAACGTGCAGAAATTGCCATTGTGGGTTCCGGTTTTACCAGCCTAGTCGCCGCACTGACACTGGCCCGTGCGGGTCGTGATGTAGTTGTTTTGGAGGCGGACACGGTTGGCTATGGCGCTAGCAGTCGCAATGGCGGTCAAGTGGGTAGTGGCAATCAACGCTTTACAGTCGCTCGACTCATCGAGTTGTATGGCAAGGACCAGGCCCAGGCCTTGTTACGGGAAGGCATATCGGCACTTTCATACCTCAAAGCCATGATTGCTGGCGAAGATATCCAGTGCCATTACCGAGAGGCCGGTCGATTTCGTGGCGCATCCCGTCCTAGGCATTACGATACTCTCGCACGTGACATGGACGATCTCCACACGTTTGCCGGTGTCGAGTCCTATATGGTGCCCCAGGCTGAAGTAGGCTCAGAGATAGGCACCGACCTGTATTACGGTGGTGCAGTACTTCCCAAGGATGCATCTTTACATCCCGCTCTTTATCACGCCGGTCTTCTTGACCGGGCGGAGAGCGCAGGTGTTCGTATCTTCTCACATGCCAGGGTAAAAGATGTTCAAGCCAGGGGTCAGAAATTAGAGATAACATCATCCCGTGGCATGTTATCTGCTGATAAGGTTTTGATTGCAACTAATGGGTACAGTGATCGTTCAATCCCTTATTTTTATCGTCGAGTCGTCCCCGTTGCCTCTGCAATTATCGCAACAATGGAACTATCGCCAGATCTTATGACGATTCTTATGCCTAAAAAACGAGTCTTTGGTGACACGCGGCGTGTGTATCATTATTACCAGTCCAGTCCAGACGGATTGCGGGTGCTCATGGGGGGGCGACTAGCAGGGCGGGCAGACACAACACACCCACAGGATTTTTTTCACCTATATCGCCATATGCTTGAGATATTTCCTGAGCTAGCAGGCGTTGGAATCTCCCATGCCTGGTCTGGCTACGTTGGTTTTACACGGGATACGCTTCCACATATTAACAAGCAGGGAAGCATTTATAGCGCAATAGGCTATTGCGGGTCAGGCGTAGCCAGGGCGTCATACGCAGGATACAAAGTTGCCCAACAGATGGTTGAGAGTTCGGGAAGTGAAACCGCGTGGAATAAACTTGTTTTCAAGACAATACCATTTCGATCTTTTGCTCGCACTGGTGTACAGATCGTTACGCAATGGAAGCGGGTTCGCGATTTTCTATAGCTGAACTGTCGCTTGGCCCTCAAAAGCGTCCAATGTATTAGTATCCGAGGGAGAAAGACAGGCAAAGAGGGTCAGAACCCGGTGCACATTGTTATTCAAGTATGACCACGATAGTTACCTATAAACCCTAATTTATTAGAAGGGCTATCAATTCTGGCTCCTCCGGAGGCGATATGGCGAAAGTTACTCAGGAAAAGTTAATGCACTGCACGATATGTAACAAGGGAACACGGCCACTTGGCAGGGACAAAAAAACTTTTTGGTTAATGCGCTTAATCCCTACCATCGTGCTTACCATGATCTTTGGCCAATCTGGCTTCTACTGGATTTGTTCGGAGTGCGGTGGCAGAAATTACTGACAGCAAAATGGGATAGAGGAAAGAATTTTTGCAGTATATAGATAGTATATAGCCGTATATAAAAGCGTTTTAACACTATCAAAAAAGCATGATCAACATCGTGACCTATAACATTCAGTTCGGCCAGGGCCGCGACGACAGAATTGATCTTGGACGGATCATAGACGCAGTCCAAGGTGCGGATCTTATCGCCTTGCAGGAGGTCGATCGGTTCTGGGCGCGCTCGGGTGCGACCGATCAGGTGGCACAAATACTCGAGGCCTTTCCTGGTTATGACTGGGCTTTTGGCCCCGGGGTGGACCAGGCCACCGGCACAACCGGTCCTGACGGCCGGCCCTCACGGCGCCAGTTCGGTAACCTGTTGCTCTCGCGCGAGCCGATCCAGTACTGTCGCCATCATCTGCTGCCCAAGAGCGCCAGTATCGGTCCGCTCAGTATCCAGCGCTCGGCTTTGGAATGTGCGGTAGATTTTGCTGGCACGACAATTCGCTTTTTTAATACACACTTAACGCACCTGTGTTCTGCCACTCGTGTGCCACAGGTGCAAGAGTTGCTGCGTATTCACCGCGATGCGGCGCACGAGGGGCTGCCGGTATGTGGCGGGTTGGAGGTCTACCCACCGGCCGGCACCGGCAATTACTGGGCCGAGGGGCTCATGGATGGCGAAGTGTCTGCGCACGCGATCTTGCTCGGCGATTTCAACTGCACGCCCGCTGCACCCGAGTACGAATTGCTGGTGGGTCCAATGTCGCCCTACGGGGGGCGGGTCACCCATCCGCTCGGCTTTGTCGATGCCTGGCTACATGCTGGAGGTGATCCAGAGGCTGGCTTTACCTCTGAGGTCGAGGGCGAACCCGCGCGGCTGGATTACGCTTTTATCAGCGCGGGGTTGCGCAACCGGATCGAAAAGTGCTGGGTCGATGTCGTCGCAGTGGGCTCTGATCATCAGCCGGTCTGGCTGGAACTCTCTGGCTGAGGTGCCAAAGGATCGGTTTGCGTCCGCCCCCGGCGCGCGAATACCGAGTTCTCGTAAATCATCAGTAGGGCGGGCACCAGGCACAGCACCAGCAGCGTGGCAAAGGCCAGGCCAAAGGCGATAGAAGCGGCCATCGGGATTAGAAACTGTGCCTGCAGCGAGGTCTCAAACAGCAGCGGCGTCAGGCCGGCAATGGTAGTCAGTGAGGTCAACAGCACGGCGCGAAAGCGCTGGCTGGCAGCTTCAACTATTGCGGTGTGCGCCTCTACCCCTTGCTGGCGCAACTGCTTATAAAACATCACCAGAATGATTGAATTGTTGACCACGATGCCGGCCAGCCCAAAAAAACCGAACATCGATAACAGCGTCAGATCGATTCCCATCAGCACATGACCCCAGATCGCACCAACCAGACCAAAGGGAATAATCATCATCACCAGCAAAGGCCAGCCGTAGGAGCCGAACACCCAGGCCAGTACCAGGTAGATCAGCACCACTGCCAGCACCGCACCGCGCTGCATATCAGCCAGGGTTTCACGCTGGTCAGCCTGACGTCCTTCGAAGGAAAAACGCACGCCGTGGCGTCGCTCAAGTTCAGGCAGTGTATTGGCGTTCAGGTTGGTGATAATTCGGTTGTCGTTGTTGACGGTGTCATCGACGTCGCCGGTCACGGTAAGCACCAATTTGCCCTCGACATGGCGGATTGAGTCAAAACCACGCTGGGTCGTCACTTCGACCACGTTGGCAAAAGGCACGGCACCCCCGCCGGGCAGCATGATTTCAAATTCCTCCAGGCTGTTGATGCGGTTGCGCTCGCTGTCGGGCAGCACAACCCGTACCTCGACCTCGTCGCCGTCATCGGCCATTACCTGCACAAGGTGGCCCTCGTACCCGGCCCGCAACTGACGGCCGAGGTTCTCGACTGATAGTCCCAGTGCCTCGCCGGTTGGGGTCAGTTGCAAAATCAGCTGCTCGCGACCGTAGGGCATATTGTCTTCAACACCGGATACGCCGCTGATCTCGGTGAGGATATTCTTGAGGTCGATGGCCGCAGCTTTAACGCTGTCCAGCGTATTTCCGGCAATACGAATTTCAAGATCCTGACCCGGCGGGCCGGCAGTGGGCTCTTTGATCGACAGGTTCTCAAGACCTGGCACCGAGGGGATACGTGAGCGCCACTCCTTGATGAATTCCCGGTTGCGTACAGTGCGTTCGTCCGGTTTGGTCAGTTCCACCAGCACCGAGCCTATGTTGTCGCTCCTGCGCCGTTCCCAGTCGCCGCTTTCACCCAGACCCTTGCGTGAGATCGCGATCTTGAGCAATCCACCGCCGAAGTGAGCATCGGTATCCCACACTGCCTGTTCGATCTGGGCCAGGTAATCGGTAACGTCTCTTTCCGGGGTGCCCGAGACAAAATCCACGTTGGCAAACAACACTGGGCCTTCCGCCAGGGGAAAGAAATTGAAGGCGATCCGCCCGCCGGCTACCCAACCGATACTGCCCATTAATATCGCAACTGACAATGCTACTGTCACCCAGCGGTGGCGGACACTGGCCTTGACCATTGGGCGAAAACGGCGCTCACGAAAACGCGCGAAACCCTCGTCTAGCGCCTTACGCAGCCCTGTGGGGTGGTAACGACCCATGCGGGTGAAGGTAGCGCGCAGGTGCCCGGGCAAAACCAGGAAGGATTCAATCAGTGACGCGATGATCACGCAGATCACCACGATTGGAATGGTTCGCAATATCGAGCCGATGATGCCGCCAATCAGCAGCAGCGGCATGAAGGCTGCGATAGTGGTCAGCGAGGAAGACAGTACCGGCGCCAGCATCCGCCGTGCGCCCTGTTCGACCGAACTCAGTGCGCTGTCCCCCTGCTCGAAATGGGTTACAGCATCTTCGCCGACTACAATGGCATCATCGACGATGATTCCCAGGGTCATGATCAGGCCAAACAGGCTGATCATGTTGATCGAGCCGCCGTACAGATACAGCACCCCCAGTGCCGCCAGGAAAGAGGTGGGAATACCCACCGTCACCCAGCCGGCAGCAGGCGCGTTGAGAAAAAAGTACAGGATCAGGATCACCAGGATAAGCCCACCAATGCCGTTTTTCAGCAGTAGCTGGATACGATCCTGAATGTATTCCCAGCGCTCATCATAGAGGTGCAGGCCGATGCCGGGCGGTAAAGTAGGTCGGGTCTCTTTCGCCCAGTCACGCAGGATCTGCGCCGATTCCAGGCTGTCGGTTTCACGGTTGCGCGACAAGCGCATCTCCACCGCGGGGTTACCGCGAAAGCTCACTTCGGTCTGCGCGCTTTTGGGTCGACGGTTGATGGTGGCGATATCGCCCAGTGTCAGTAGGCGGCCATCCTGTGCCACTACGATTGGCAGGTCGGTGAAAGCCAGTTCCCGGCGTCGTTGGTCCTTGAAGCGCAATTGGCGGGCAGACTCGCCCCGACCGATGATGCCGACCGGAAAATCCCGTGAGGCAGCGCCGATGCGCCGGCCGATGTCTTCTAGCGACAGGCCAAGTTCACGCAGCCTGCCAGGAGGTACCTGGATGGCGATTTCCTCCTCAGGCAGCCCGAAAATGCGGATGTTGGAAATGCCACGGTCGAGCAGTTCGCGTTCAAAGCGGTGTACCAGGCTGCGCAGGCCGCGCGGGTCGTTTGGGCCAGTCACCAGCAGGCTGGCCACCATCTCATAGTTGACAATCCGTGAGATCTCTGGAGTGTCGGCACCTTCTGGCAGGTTACGCACCAGGTCAACCCGCTCTTTGACCTGGTCCAGCGCTGGGCCCATGTCGGTGTTCTCACGAAATTCCAGCATTACCACCGAGCGTCCATCGACCGATACCGAGCTCAGTTCCTTTACCCGGTCCACGCCTTTGAGTTCGCGCTCCAGCGGTTCGGTGACCAGGGTTTCGATATCCTCAGCACTGGCCCCAGGCCAGGATACCCTGACTGAGACAAAATCGATATCAAAGCTGGGGAAGAACTGGGTATTGAGCTGCGATACCCCCCATAGCCCGGAGATCATCATCATCGCCATCAAAAGATTCGCCGCCACCGGGTGACGGGCAAGAGTGCTGAGCAAAGTCTGTTTCACGCCGGCGCTTTAGTCGCGAGTGGAGATGATCTCGACCTTGAGCCCTTCCACGGCGTTCGGCAGCTGGCTGGCGAGGACTGTATCGCCGTCCTGCAGAGCAGTACTGCGGAAAAGGCTCCAGCTGCCCCATTCACCATTGCGGTATTCGCCGACGTGTTCAACGGCGACCCGAACCAGGCGATCGTCGCTGATGTGGTACACCGCATCAGCGCCATATACCGCTGTTACTGGCAGAGCGAAGACGCCTGGCTGCGGTGGTAACGAGACCAATACTGGTATCGTGCGGCCAAGTTCCAGTGGTGGGTGTTCACCCTTAAAATCAAAAAACCCATCGACCCCACCTTCACCCGCCTCAATTTTTCCGGAAAGACGTGTCAGCGTGAGTTCGACCGGGGCGCCATCGAGCGCCGCAGTTGCATTGATCGGTGTACCCTCACCCAAGCTCTGACGGATTACCGGCAGATGGCGGTTGGGAACCTGTGCCCGAATCTCGGTATAGGCGGTATCAAACAGGTCAATCAGCCGGTCGCCGGGGTGAACTCGGTCACCGGGCGTCACGTGCACGGTTGTTACTCGGCCATCGAAAGGGGCAACTATCCGTGTGCGCTCAAGGTCGCGCAGCACCCGGTCGCGCAGTACAGCAGCCCGCTGGTGGCGTGCCTGTAATTGGGCGAGCCGCGCTGGATGATCGGCAATGGCCCGCCGCCGGCTGGTGAGGCTGAGCATCTGGCGCGTAACAGCCTGGCGGGCTTCATCCACATTGGCCTGCGAGCCAACCTGAGTCTGCGCCAGCCGCTCGGCCCGTTGCAGAGCACTTTGGGCCAGCGTCAGCAGGGTGCTTTCCTGTTCCAGTGCACTGCGGTCGGTACGATACCGGATGTTTTCGCTTTCAATCTGGGCCTCGATCTCGGTGAGTTCTGCTTCTCTTTGCCTAAGAACAAGGCGCAGATCATGATCGTCCAGTTGTAGCAGTTCTTCGCCTTTACGGACTGACTGGCCGACCAGCACCCGCACTTCCTGTACATCGGTTGACAAAGCGGAGCGCACTCGGGCCTCGCGGGGTGATTCGATACGCCCGTAAAGACGCACCGTAGGGGCCAGAGGCTGGTGTTGTACGGTCACAACTTCTACTGGCCAACTGCGTTCGGTCGGGGTTAATGGCTGGTCGATCGGGCGGGAAGATGTCAGCGCCATGAAAACCGCAACGCCGGCACCCAGCAGCAGCACGGGCAGGATTAAACGAAAAATTCGGGACATAGGATATGGGGCCGGGGTACCAAGACCCCACATATTAACTGTTGTTGTAAACGATCCCTGCAGGGATCACGCAACTCTTTCCTGAACCCGGTTTGGGTTCAGAATGAATGCGGCACATTGCCCCGGGGGAACTGGCACCTTCGCAGAGTCTGTATTTGAGCGCAAGTTACGAAAAGTCAAGTAATTAGAAATGGGGCTGGTAAGGGGGAATACAAGGCCGGTTGTGCAAGCATCTGACTCTTGCGCCACTATTAACCGACCAACCGAAACTCACCTGGCCGGTTTCTTGCGCCTTGTGAATTACCAGCGCATAAAGTTGTGCCGCTCACCCCGGTTTGCCGGTGGCCGCACCTTTTGCAGCTTGGTTACTCTTGACATTTAATTTGTCGCCGTAACTCAGTCAGTGGTTTTACGGGCTATGGTAAATGTTATTTGGCCAACCCGTGACCGGCTGCAGTCGGCTTGTTGCACTAATGTGCCGAGATCACCGGTTGATTTAAGGTTGCTGATCCGCTCGAGGATGGGTTCGAGGTCGCTTTCTGAGACTAGACTCCAGATCGAGTCACCGCTGCGCCAAGCCGGATCCAGTATGCCTTCGGCGTGGAAGTAAGCTTCGCCCTGCAGAACGATGCTGTAGGGCACTTGGCGGTGTACTCGGACAAAGCCACTTTGCCAAAGTAAATCATCGAGCGCCTCAAGGTTGATAACTTTCTCCTTCATTCTTTGTACAGCCTCCGGTATAAGGTGATAGAACCAGAAGCCTCGTTCGAGCTGTTCTTGACCACAACTGTTGATAATGACAGTTCCTCCAGGTTTGAGCACGCGGGCAAATTCGCGCAGTACGCGGGCGTGGTTAGGCCAGCCGGCAGCAGCATTGTCCGGCAGGTGGTGCAGAACCTGGTTCACCATCACGGCGTCGGCACTTTCATCACGCAGCGGCAGTAGGTCAATGGGTGCCTGGTGAAAAAGGACCCGCCCGCGGTATCCGGCCGATGCTATTTTCGAGCGAGCCTGCGCAAGCATTTCAGGATTGATGTCGACGGCCTCGATTTGACCGACCGCAGGTGCCAGGGCAGCAGTGTACAAACCAGTACCGCAGCCGCCATCAACCACGACCTGGTGCTGTAAAGAGACTGGCCCGTCAGCAAGCACTTGCCGAATGACTTCAATCCCGACCGGCGCACGAGTCTTGTCATAGGTGTGACTTGCCCCGGAATAGTTTTGGTAACTGCTCATGAGATACATTCGTCGATCAGGGGTAACTGTAACGGAGGCCAGGACGCGGATGGAAGAGCGGCAATATCGTGCTGCAGGCAAGCATGTGCGGGCGCTTTGAGCGCCACAGCGCACTGTCGGAGTTTGTCGAGGTAGTCGCCGGGTTGGTTGGTAGCGAGCCGGAGTTGTTGCCGGCGAGCTACAACATAGCACCTTCGCAACAGGCGCTGGTGGTCAGACAGAGTGTAGCCGGGCTACGGGCTGAACCTGTGCAGTGGGGGTTAGTGCCGGGCTGGGGTAAGGATTCCCGGATGACCCGGCCGATCAACGCACGGGCCGAAACCGCGGCTGAGCGACCGATGTTTCGCCAAGCCGTCCGCAGGCAGCGCTGCCTCGTTCTTTGTGATGGCTTCTACGAATGGCGCCGCGCGGACGATGGTTCCAGGCAGCCGTTTCACTTGGGGCTTAAAGATGGCAGGCCTTTCGCTATGGCTGGTCTGTGGGCGCGTAACGAGCACCTGGAACAGGCGCCACTTGAGACTTTCTGTATTGTAACTACCGAAGCCAATGACGCTTGTGCCACAGTACACAAACGGATGCCATTAATCCTGCCCAGAGGCCACCACGGCGAATGGCTGGACCCGACAATGCGCTCCGTTGATCGGTTGCAGGCAATGCTTAAGCCGTATCCAGGAAACATGCTGGTATACCCGGTGAGCCGCACCGTCAACAATCCGGCCAATAACACTGCGCAGTGTATCGAGCCGCTAAGCGTGAAGATCTGAGCAATAGGCAACTGATGACAAAAAGTACAGGCCAACAGTTAGCAATAATCGGCGGCAGCGGTTTCGTTGGCCGCCAGCTTAGCGCCCAGTTACTTGCCCGGAACTACTCCGTGACCATACTGACCCGCAGTACATCGACCCGCCTGCTAAAAAGACTTGCAGCAGCCTGCTTACGAGTGGTGAATATCTCTTCCGATGCTGATCTACTTGCGGCACTGGCAGGCATGGATGTACTGGTGAACCTGGCAGGGATCCTGCATCCGACTCCTGAGCACAGTTTCCAACAGATCCACGTTGAGTTGCCCAGTCGCCTGGCGGCGTTGTGCCGCCGCGCTGGGGTTTCCCGGTACCTGCACATGAGTGCGCTGCAAGCGAGCGCGGCTAAAGGGCCCAGTCAGTATCTTTTCAGCAAAGGGGTAGGAGAGGATGCAGTGCACGGAATCGGCAGTGATCTTGCGGTTACCAGTTTTCGCCCGTCGATAATTTTCGGCGAGGGCGACAATTTCTTTGGTCGGTTCGCGGCGATGCTGCGTTGGCTGCCGGCGTTTCCACTGGTTTGCCCACAGGCGCGGTTTGCACCGGTCTGGGTGGAGGATGTGGCGGCCGCCTTTGTTGCAGTGATCTCGCACCCGCCGGCGGAACTCGAGGTCGTGATGCGGCCACTACTCGGGCGTTACGCCTAACCCCAGTGGTGCCGGAGCGCCCTTCGTGTTTATCCATATAGATAATTATGTTTGCCTGTTGGAACCTACCGCCGGTACTTGGTGAAACCTACCGCCGGTAGGTGAAATGTCTCTCCCGCAAGTAATGCAAAAAATTAATTACACTTATAATTCCTTCGCTAATTAAAGGAAGAAGAGATGGCACAACCCAGCAATGCTCCAGTAGTCGCGCCAGTTGTCGACCCGGCCAGCGACAGCCCGACGACCGCAAAGCCGGCAACGGAAGTGTTGGCTTTGATGGGCAACGATGCCATTGCGCGGGGCGCATGGGAGGCGGGTGTCAGGGTGGCTGCGGCTTATCCCGGTACGCCCAGTACCGAGATACTGGAGGCGGTAGCCACCTACCCAGCCGAGGATATTCAGGCGCAGTGGTCACCCAACGAAAAAGTCGCCTGCGATGTCGCCATCGGCGCGTCATTTGGTGGCGTCAGAGCGTTAGTGGCGATGAAACACGTCGGCTTGAACGTTGCCTCCGACTCTCTGATGTCACAAACCTATATTGGCGTCAACGGTGGCCTGGTGTTGGTGGTCTGTGATGATCCCGGCATGCACAGTTCGCAGAACGAGCAGGACACGCGGCTTCTTGGGCGCTTCGCGCAAGTTCCGGTACTGGAACCGGCAGATGCGCAAGAGGCGCTCGATTTCACTCGCATCGCATTTGACCTCAGTGAGCAGTTTGACAGCCCGGTCATAGTACGCAGCACAACACGTCTGTCACATTGTCGCAGCCTGGTCAGAATAGGCGAGCGCCGCGAGGTACCACCCCGAGGCTTCTGTGAAGACCCGGTGAAGAATGTGATGATTCCCGGACATGCGCGACAGCGTCACCCCAAGTTGCTGGAGCGCGAAAGCATTGTTCAGGAATATCTCACCACCTCTGAGTTGATCCACTGGGAACGGGGCGATACTTCGGTCGGGGTGATTACGTTGGGTCCGGCCTATACCTACGTCAAGGAGGTGTTGCCTGGGGCAAGTGTGCTCAAACTGGGTGTGTCATATCCGCTGGCCGAAAAAGCAGTAAGAGAATTTTGCGATGCGGTGAAGCGGGTGATCGTAGTCGAGGAACTGGAGCCATTCATTGAGCACGAACTGCATGCTCTTGGAATCGAGGCCGAAGGCAAGGCATTTTTCCCGAGGATCGGCGAATTTTCTCCCGAGATTGTCCGTAGCGGGTTTCACCAAGCCGGAGTCCTGCCAGGTCCAGTAGAGAACCTGGCCGACGCAGAACTGGGTATTGAGCCACTGGCGCGACCGCCTGTACTGTGTGCGGGTTGCCCGCACATCACGACCTACATGGCCATGCGAGCTCTGAACGCGCGGGTCAGCGGTGACATCGGCTGCTACACGTTGGCAGCGGTCGAGCCGCTGAAGGCGATCGATACCTGTGTGGCGATGGGTTCGAGTATTGGTGTAGCGATAGGTCTGGCCAAGGCCGGCACTGAAAAGAGGCCGATCGTGGCAACCATCGGTGATTCCACCTTCCTGCATTCCGGCATCCCACCGTTGATCGACGCGGTCTACAATCAGGTAGACATCACGGTATTACTGCTGGACAATCAGACCATCGCCATGACCGGTGGACAGAACCACCCTGGCACGGGGATTACCCTGCGCGGGGAGTCCACGCACCGGGTGGATTTCGAGGAATTGATCCGCTCACTCGGGGTGCAATCAGTCAAAGCAGTCGACTCTTACGATGTCGGCGCGCTCTACCAGGCTTGTCGCGATGCCGTCGAGTACCGCGGGGTAAGCGTGGTGATCTCCAACCGGCCCTGCGTGTTGGACCCGGTCAAGATCAAGGGGCCTTCCTTCCAGGTCGAGGCGGCGGGTTGTACCGCCTGTCAGGCCTGTATGAACCTGGGCTGCCCGGCGCTGACCTGGGGTGAGCAACGATACGAGGGACGCTACAAGGTTATGGTTGACGAAGCGCTGTGCATGGGTTGCACTCTGTGTGTGCAGGTTTGTCCCTCTGATTGCATCCGACCCGCTATTGCACAGGTTCATCAATGAGTCGATCCCTCCATTCAGCCGCGGTCGCTGAACATCAGGACAGCGCATTGCGTGACCCGGCGGTTGCGACCAATGTGTTGGTGGTCGGAGTCGGCGGCCAGGGCGTCATCATGGTATCCAAGGTCATCGCGCTACTGTGCCAACAGCATCAGCTGCAGGTCAAACAGAGCGAGGTGCACGGGATGGCGAAACGCGGCGGCGTGGTTTTCAGCCATGTCCGATTCGGCGAGCAGGTTCATTCCCCAACGATCCCGGCCGGTGAAGCAGATGTCATTCTAGCGCTGGAATGGGCAGAGGGGCTGCGCTGGCTCAAGTACCTGAACCCGAAGACGGGCACCTTTATTGCTGACACCCAGCAGATTGTGCCGCCCTTTGCCTGCCGCAACCGTCAACCTGGCGGCCTCTCTGGGTACGACCAGTTGACCGTGAACGAGATCCGCTCACAGTTGCCTGGCACCTTGGCGCTGGATGCCAGCGGAATCGCCGCTGAGTTGGGTAACTCAAAAGCGGCGAACACCGTGCTGTTGGGGGCGTTGTCCACAGCACTTGAATTTCCAGCCGAGGACTGGCAAAACCTGATTGCGGCTGCTGTGCCGTCCAAGACAGTCGAGGTCAATCGACGGGCGTTTACCACGGGTCGGGAGTGGGCGTTAAACCCTCCCGCTGTAAGTGCAGCCGAGTCGGTTGCTCCTGTGGCGCTGGAACCGGTTAGGGTGCCCGCTGAGCTTGAAATTACCGAAGCCTGGTGCAAGGGCTGTGATATCTGTGTCAAGGTCTGCCCCGAGCGTTGCCTGGTGCTGAACGACGATCAGATAGTTGAGATTACAGATTCGGATGCTTGTACTGGATGTCGGATGTGTGAATGGTTGTGTCCAGACTTTGCTATCCGGGTGCATGTCAGTTCGGCGGAGCATGGCGCCTGAATGCCTGCGGCCGCACAAAACCAGATTCGCAATCTGCAGGGCAATCATGCCTGTGCGCTGGCTGCGGTAGCGGCCGGTTGTCGCTTCTACGCCGGTTACCCGATCACGCCCTCCTCTGAGGTTGCTGAAAAAATGGCAGCCGAACTGCCTTCGGTGGGCGGCGTCTTCATCCAGATGGAAGACGAGATTGCCTCCATGGGAGCAGTACTTGGCGCCTCTATTGGTGGCGCCAAGGCGATGACTGCCACCAGTGGGCCAGGGTTCTCGCTAAAACAGGAGAATCTGGGTTATGCCATGGGTGCAGAGATCCCCTGTGTGGTGATCAACGTGATGCGCGGTGGACCCAGTACCGGTATGCCCACTCGTCCAGCCCAGGGCGATGTAATGCAGGCTCGCTGGGGTTCGCACGGGGATACTGTTGTTATCGCTCTAGCCCCGGCCTCGGTAACGGAGGTCTACAGCCAGACTGTTCGCGCCTTCAACTTGTCCGAGCAGTTACGGGTGCCGGTAATCATGCTGATCGACGAGGTCATCGGACATCTGGTGGAGACCGTGGCGATACCGGCCCCGGAGTCACTGGTGCTGGTCGATCGGGAATGGGCCAGTGGTCCGGCGGAGGAGTACAAACCCTACGCGGCCAACGGCGGTGACATCCCGGCAATGCCCCGCCCCGGGGCAGGCTACCGTGCCCACGTCACCGGTTTGACCCATGCCGAGGATGGTTTTCCCAGTCAGGATCCAGCAGTGGTAGCGCGCATGATGGAGCGCGTTCTGGGTAAGCTGGATAATCACCGTGATCTTATCGACTGCTATGAGACAGTCGATTGTGATGACGCAGAGGTCTTGGTGGTTGCCTACGGGGTCACTGCGCGCGCGGCCCGTCGGGCCGTGCGCCAGGCCCGTGCTCAGGGCCTGCGGGCGGGACTTTTCCGGCCGGTTACGCTATGGCCTTTTCCAGATCAAGCGCTGCGCACTGCAACCGCCAACGCGCATACCGTGTTGGTACCCGAGATGAATGCCGGCCAACTGTGTCTGGAGGTCGAACGAATTTGTGCCGGTATCCCCGTTGTCCGGCTCAACCGTATTGATGGTGAGCCCATCACCCCGCAACAGGTCGAAGACCGCATCAACGAGTTAATTACCCGTGAGTGACGCTGAGCAAAGCGAATTCGAGATACGCGATTACTTGCGTACCGACCTTTTCCCGCACTTCATGTGTCCAGGTTGTGGCCACGGTATCGCCCTGCGCGCGTTGCTCTGGGCGGTGCACGAGTTGAAAATCTCCATGGATGACCTGGCTCTGGTGTCCGGTATCGGCTGCTCGGGGCGGACTGCCGCTTATGTCGATACCAACACCCTGCATGTAACCCACGGCCGGCCGCTGGCTTTTGCCACCGGCCTTAAGTTGGCCCGCCCTGACCTGAAAGTGGTGGTGATCACCGGGGATGGTGATTGCCTGGCCATCGGCGGCAATCACCTTATTCATGCCTGCCGGCGTAACTTGGATATCACCTGCGTCATGCTAAACAATGAGGTTTATGGCATGACTGGTGGGCAGGTATCACCAACCACCAGTAACGATCGCTATACCACCACCACTCCATTGGGCAACCACGAACCGGTTTTCGACGCTTGCGAGCTGGCCGCTGTTGCTGGCGCCAGCCTGGTGGGCCGGGAGATTACGCTGCAGACCCCTAGCCTCAAAGACCTGTTCAAGGCCGCACTGGCACACCACGGCTTCTCATTTGTCGAAGTGATATCAGATTGCACCGAGATCTACGGGCGCAAGAATGATTTAGGCAACTCGCCAGAGATGATCCTGAAGCAGAAATCAAGTATCCGTCCGGAGTCTTACGGCAACGCTGTGGCACAACCATTCCGGCCCGGTGACTGGAAGACGGGGATACTTGCCCGGGCCGAGCGCCCTGAGTACGGCGACAGTTACCGACAACACATCGCGGCCAAACAGACAGCAACTAAGGTAAACAAGAACTGATGGCAGAATACCGCGAGATTCGCTTCAGCGGCAGCGGTGGCCAGGGCCTGGTACTGGCCGGTCGGATACTGGCTGAAGCGCTGGTGCGGGAGGGTAAGCGGGTCGCACAATCCACCAGTTACGAGCCGACCTCGCGCGGTGGACTCAGTAGAGCCGACCTGGTGGTGAGTACCGGCGAGCTGGACTACCCGCTGGTCACTGCGTTGAATCTGGTGGTTATTCTCGACCCAGTTGCTGTTGCCGCCGCCTCCGGAGTGTTGGCGCCGCAGGCACTGGTTGTTATTGACCAGCAGATAGATGTCCGGCCCCGCGGCGATTGCCGCATCCTGGCGCTGCCACTGGCGCAGACCGCACGGTCGCTGGGGAGTTTGCGAGTGACTAATATCACCGCGCTGGGCGCACTGAACGAAGTCAGCGAGACGGTCGCGACAGACACCCTGGAAACAGTAATCCGGGAACGGGCACCGAAGAAGTTCCTGCAACTAAACCTGGCTGCCTTCAGTGCCGGTGCCGCGCTGGCAGCTGCGGCCGCACAAGTGGCCCCGGCGGCGGCCATGCAGGGCGGGGCCATAGCACGCTGATCTTTGAACTCAGTTCAACAAATGACCGCTGGGTACTGAGTCAATCTCCTGGCCTGCCATCCAGCGGCCCTGGAAGTGGAAATTTTCAGCTTCCATCTTGGCGAAGAAAGTCTTCGGGTCTTCACCTTCAATATGGACCTTGTGCGCATCGGCATCCTTGAAGACCTGGGTATAGAGAAACACGTTTGGTTGATCAAGCGACCGGCAGACGAAAAAACTTTTCATTCCCGGCTGGTTTTGCAGGCAGTTATACCGGTAATCATTGATCAGCGCCTCGATACGCTCGAGATCGCCTTTGACAACGGCAGTGACGTGAACGATATAACTCATTGTTGAAGTGTACTGTAACAAATAGCCCGCACTATTAACTACGTAAGATTGTGAACAGCCTACCATTTAACTCTTGTTGCGGGTATCGTTGACGCGCCGGGCCTTGCCCTGACTACGCTCGATGGCACCCTGATCGACTACTCGAACGGTGGTATTAACGCCGACCAGATCCTTGATCCGCTGCTGCAATGCTGCCGCTTCCTGGTCCCTGTTTGTGTTCGTGGCCCCCGGCTTCAGTTCCACCAGCACGTCCATGGTATCTAGCCGGCCTTCCTGGTACACCTCCAGGAAGTAATGCGGCGACAATCCCGGCTGTTCCAGCACCAGCGCCTCGATCTGGGAGGGGAAGACGTTGACTCCCCGAATGATGAGCATATCGTCGCTGCGGCCGGTGATTTTCTCCATCCGCCGCATGGTGCGGGCGGTACCCGGCAGCAGTCGGGTGAGGTCGCGGGTACGGTAACGGATGATCGGCATCGCTTCCTTGGTCAGCGAGGTGAGCACCAACTCGCCTGGTTCACCGTCCGCCAGTACTGCACCGCTCGTCGGGTCAATAATCTCCGGGTAGAAATGATCCTCCCACAGAGTCAGACCGTCCTTGGTCTCGAG
>Ga0208521_1000711_pt1 | contig 19353 bp, 8 predicted proteins | sample ETNtaG_24_FD_185754 | JGI IMG/M metagenome (GOLD analysis project Ga0208521, IMG submission 185754) | Marine microbial and viral communities from oxygen minimum zone, Eastern Pacific Ocean - ETNP201306SV47 (SPAdes) (version 2) | ecosystem: Environmental > Aquatic > Marine > Oceanic ... | reverse complement strand
CATCATCTGTCACGTTACCGACGATGCTGGGCGTTCCCCAAGAGTTATCCGCTGCACCAAGTTCAAACGGTATGATTCCACTATCATACCATTCACCGAGGTCCCCATCTGCAGCAAATTCTGCCGGGACGTCCAACGAAATTGTGGGAATGCCCAAGGCTGTGTTCGTAATCGAACCATCAGATGTGCCCGGGTCACCCACATTATTAGATGCATCTTGGCAGGTAACGGCGTAGTAGTAGCTTACTTCTGTATCTTCCAAAGGATAATACAGGTAATGTACTGCAGCCTGGGCTCCTTCCAACACATTGGAGGCAATAACATCCGCTGTTGATATTGATGAATCCGTAATCGGTTCCGGACTGGCATAGACATTATAAGTCTCACCATCTTCACCATCATTGTCGGACCACGTGACCAGGTTGTAATGGTTACCCGGTACGGCGCTCACATTTTCAACTGCTTCTGGAGGTACCACATCTAGCACTCCCACGTTCATGAAGAACATTTCATCGAAAGCATAGTCGCAGTTGGAGCCGTCCCAGCGCGAAGCCACTATAACAGCCGAAACTAACGCTGTCCCCTCTGGCATGACAAATTCAGCGCTATGCAGACCCCACTCATCAGTGATTGGAATCATCATGTCACCTGTATCCTCTATAATGTTGCCATCGGCATCTTTAGCTTCGAGCTTGAAAAAACCATAATCTCCATCAATACCGGAGAGACTCTTAGCATAACCGCTAAAGCGCCAGGTTTCACCATGCGCGGCGGGAATATCACCTTCGGTATAGAAGACTGCCCAGGCGGCGCCATTATCAACACCTATATGAGCATAGTTGTCACCACTATAAGCCATTTCTGGATCGGTGACAATTTCGGTATGAGCCTGACCTTCACCAGCGTGCGTCCACCCCCAGCCAAAGTCATCACCAGATTCATCGGCCGCTTCAAAACCGGGATTGGTTAGTGCATTCAGTGAACCGGTCAGTGTAAAATCATCCAGGATGATTGTGCCCTGATTATAAGTACCATCTCCACCACCGTCGATGGAAAATTCAAGGTGGAACCCGGCGATAGCATCTTTGTCAAGTTCACCATTGCCTGCTTCACCGGCCCAGCCGGTGTTATTGAATCCCTCGCCTGACCAGGCGTCCATATTGCTCTCAAGAGGAATAGTAATCGTATTCCAGCCCGGTTCGTTATCCAGGATGTAATGAAAAGAGTAATAATACTCTCCCAGTCCCGTGTAGTTGGCGGGATCTGCAACGTTTCCGAAGTCACTCAGGTTCAATCTCAAATGAACTGTTTGGCTACCAGTTCCTGTTTGTGGAACCGAATTGTTGTACGAGAATGAAACACTATCATAGCCCGACCAGTCCCAGACTTCTCCATCTCTAGAACGAGTTTCCAGTATAGTCATCCAATCTTCACCCCAATCATTTGCTTGGGCAAGTGCTGATCCAGCTTCTACAAGTTTAAAGGTCCAGAACACTCCTGATCCACATTCGATAACCAGAGTCATTGTATTGTCATTATCTGAAAGCGTTATATCATAGGTAATAGATTCCGGGGCGTCATCAGGAGAACCGAGTTCGCCTTCGTTGTGAGCCTTCGGAAGCCCTAAATAAGCACCCACTCCATTAAGGGTAACTGTGCCCGTACCTGTGTCATACGTATATGTTGCTGCATTTGAACCATCGTGAGGGGCTACTGGCGTTCCACAGCCTTCAGCTCCACCCTGCCAGGTTTCAAGCCAGGTTTCATCTTGTAAAACATTATTAAACGAACCATCTGCATTAAACACATACTGGTCATCAAAATAACACGCTCTTGTAACAACATCTTCTTCAGAGTTTGACCACCAGCTGCCATCATTAGGAGCTGGACCTACCATTAAAGCGCCTGCTTCAGGAGCCATCATCCATGTACCCGATAGAAGTGGTGCTTCATCTTCATCCGCCACAAGTTTAAAGGTCCAGAACACTCCTGATCCACATTCGATAACCAGAGTCATTGTATTGTTATTATCTGAAAGCGTTATATCATAGGTAATAGATTCCGGGGCGTCATCAGGAGAACCGAGTTCGCCTTCGTTGTGAGCCTTCGGAAGCCCTAAATAAGCACCCACTCCATTAAGGGTAACTGTGCCCGTACCTGTGTCATACGTATATGTTGCTGCATTTGAACCATCGTGAGGGGCTACTGGCGTTCCACAGCCTTCAGCTCCACCCTGCCAGGTTTCAAGCCAGGTTTCATCTTGTAAAACATTATTAAACGAACCATCTGCATTAAACACATACTGGTCATCAAAATAACACGCTCTTGTAACAACATCTTCTTCAGAGTTTGACCACCAGCTGCCATCATTAGGAGCTGGACCTACCATTAAAGCGCCTGCTTCAGGAGCCATTTGCCATGTTCCTGCTAGAACTGGTGCTTCCTCACTTGCGGTGGAAGACATGTGGTAGATTTTTGCATAGCCACCCCACGCTTCGCTGTTATGCGCGCTGTAGTCAAGCTGCATTGCACCGGCTCCTTCAAACACTGGATCTGTTATATAGCTGATATCAACATAGCTCAATGCAGTGTCGGCATTTTCAGATATTTCATGGATCCAGTAACCGGAATCCGGTTCGCTGTCAAAATTATCGATCGACTGACCAAACACTACAAGTGGTATCAACAGTGCAATCAAAATAACCATTATCATTGTCGATTTCATTACGACCTCCTCTTCTTTTACTAAGCAAAGAAAATCCAAACCAAGATTACGGCTAATATAAGCAATATTGAATATAACCTGTCTTCAACTACTTTAACCGTTGTCATTATCAATCCAAGGCTTGGTTCTCTGGTTTTGGCTGACCTCTCGTAGGTTAGCCCTAAAGTTTTAACTGTTCCTGGGGCAGGAGTTAAATAACTGACTTGAACCAGGACAATACTGCATATCACAAAAAGAATGAATGCAAAATGCAGAAAATTGATAGATATAAAATCATGTAAAAGTGTACCAGATGTCGGGTTGATTATTTCAAGAATAAAGCGGCTCATCCCAATAACAAAACCAACAGCAAGGGAAGCGATGGCACCCTGGCTATTCAATCGTTTAATAAAGATACCAAAAAGAAATACTGCGGCAATAGGTGGTGCAATCATCGCCTGTATAGACTGTAGAGAGACGAAAAGTGTGTCGCCGAATCTGCTGATTAACGGTATAAATAATAACCCGATCACAACCAAAACAGTGGTACTCCATTGACCAATTTTGACTAGCTTTTGTTCTTCTGTTTTCGGATAAAGTTTTTTATAAATATCCAAAGTGACCAGTGTTGAGCAAGAATTAAAAACGGAAGCTAGCGAGCTCATCAAAGCAGCGAGTAAACCAGCCGCAACCATGCCTCTAAGACCTGAGGGCAACAATGTTCTGATTAAAATCGGCAACGCACTGTCACTTTCACTTGAAGAGAAACTCAATTGACCATTCGCTACTAGACAGGATGCGATAACTCCCGGAATCACGAAAAAGAACAGTGGTGTAATCTTTAGGAATCCGGCGAAAATAGTTCCCCTTCTGGCTTCAGAGATATTTTTTGCAGCTAAAACCCTTTGAACAATATTTTGATCCGTACACCAATACCAGATTCCGAGAATGGGTGCCCCTAAAACAATGCCCGTCCAAGGAAATTCCGGGTGGCTGGACGGTTTCCAGATGCTCATAAAACCTGGTTCTGCTGTTTCTACCATGGCATCCCATCCGCCAATAGCCTGCAAGCCAAAGATCAGAGTAACCGCAGATCCGGCAAGGAGCACAACCGTTTGAATTGTTTCCGTATAAACGACAGCGCGCAGTCCACCAAGTACTGTATAGATACCGGTTAACAACACAATAAGAAAGGCGCCAGTCCAGAAGTCAACACCCATCAATCCTTCAAATACAATTCCACCTGCGGCTATTGTGACTGCTATTTTTGTTACAACATAGGCAAAAATTGAAATAGTGGACAAATACCAACGGGCATGCGGTGAATATCTACGTTCCAGAAATTCCGGTGTTGTTGATACTTTACTGTTAAGAAAGTAAGGGACAAAAACCCATCCCAGTAAGAGCAGAATGAGTGACGCCAGAATTTCAAACTGGGCTACTGCAATACCGCTCTTAGCACCGGTACCTGCCAATCCTACAAGGTGCTCAGAACCAATATTCGATGCAAATAAAGCTGAACCAACGACAAACCAACCTATGTTGCGATTTGCTAAAAAATATTCGGATGTGTTTGACTTTTTTCTTGAAATAAGAAGACCAACAGAGATTATAATAATAAGATATACGAAAACGACCAGAAAGTCAATTCCGCTAAACATCTGTTCTACTATTTTAGGTCCTTCCATATTCATACAATTACTACAGGATCTAACAATAAATCCCGACAAAAGTGGTAGAAAAGATAATTGTATAAAATATATAATGCAAATAATTTTTAATAATATTAAATAGTTTTGCATATGAATGTAAAGCCGGTTACTAATAAATATTCGGATGTGTTGGACTTATTTCTTGAAATAAAAGGACCGACTAGATATTATAATAAAATATACGATACCGACCAGAGAGACAATTCCGCTAAACATCTGTTCTACTATTTTAGGTACTTCTATTTAAGGTTCTTCTATATTTAGCCAATTCTATAGGATTTAACAATAAATCTTGACAAAAGTGAATAAAAAGATGATTTTATAAAATAGTTAATGCAAATATATTTTATTTAAGTTAAATTAATTTGCATATGAAGGTAAAACTAGAAGATATTGCATATAAGGCCGGCTATTCAGTTTCAACGGTATCCAGGGTCTTGTCCGGAAAAGCAGTTGGCAGGTCTGCAAGTGTAGAAAAAATTCTACTCGCAGCCAGAGAGTTGGGTTATCGTACCAGCCGGCCTGTTTACCAGCTAGACAAACTTCCCCTGGAAATGGCATTAGTAACCCAACATGATGCTGAGGAATTTTATTCCTGCCTATACGAAAGCTTTGACAGGGTCTGTTCTTTGTCAAATATTCATCTAAGTATTCATTCCATTAAACATTCAACAAATGTAGTGAATAAACTGAGTTCTATAGCCCAGTCGAATGATGGTATCATTCTAATGACTCCTACGTTTGAAAGCACACAATACAAGAAAATTAAAGAAAAAATAACTCTATGTCCAATGGTCTCCATCGCACCAACTGCTGAAAATGTGATTACAACCTTTACCTTTGACTCCTACCAAGGTGGGCAGTTAGCTGCAAAACTGTTAATTGAGTCTGGTTACGAACGCTTTGGGATTATTACCGGCCCCCTAATCAAATGGGAAGCAAATTTACGGCGTGATGGTTACATCGATTATTTACGTAAAAAGGGATTCCAAATCGAGTGGGAGTACCATGGTGATTATTCATTTCTATCCGGGGAAAAAGCTTTTGACGACGTCAAGCAACAAGAAAAGAAGATGGGTATCTTTTCTTCCAATGATCAAATGGCGCTTGGATTCTTGCATACGGCCTTGGAAAACGGCTCAATCATTCCTGGAGATTATGGTCTCGTAGGGTATGATAATATGCCCTACGGCAAGATATACTATCCAAAATTGTCTAGCATAAACACCAATTTGGATGAGCTAGCTGAAAGCACATTGGATTATCTTTCAAACCGTATTAAAAACAAAAACGTCAAAAAAATAAATCCAACCACAACATTATTGTCGGTGAACATAGTAGAAAGAAAAACGCATTACTATAATGAACAAAATCAGTAAAATATTAATCTCTATCCTCCTATCATTATCATTTAGTTTTTCTGAAGATCAATCAATTAAAGACCAATTTATTTCTGACCTTTTGGAAAAAATGACATTAGAGGAAAAAATTGGCCAGATGACCCAAGTGGACAGGCAATTTATAGAATTATCGGATATCAACGAATATTTCATCGGTTCCATATTAAGCGGTGGAGGTTCCACGCCGGAAGTCAATGAACCAAAAGCCTGGGCGGATATGGTTGATCAATATCAGCAAGAAGCTCTGAAAACGAGATTAAAAATTCCTATTATATATGGAATTGATGCAGTTCATGGACATAATAATGTAAAGGGTGCCACTATTTTCCCACACAATATTGGATTAGGATGCATGCGAAATCCGGAATTAGTAAAACAAGCTGCCGCCGTTACAGCAGAAGAAGTTGTAGCCACAGGAATTCACTGGACATTTGCACCTTGCCTGGCGGTGAGCCGAGACGAACGATGGGGTCGAGCCTATGAATCCTTTAGTGAAAATCCTGGCTTAGTAACTGATTATTCTGCTGCAACAATTAAAGGATACCAGGGAAACTCACTTGGTGAAAAGGGGAAAATTCTTTCTACCGCCAAACATTTCGCAGGGGATGGCGGTACACTTTGGGGTACTGGTTTAAAAGGAAAAATTGATCGCGGTAATACAATGTTGAATGAAGATGAATTCCGTAGAATTCATGTGGAGCCTTATTTGCCCGCAATTGATGCAGGAGTTGGTTCAATCATGGCATCTTATAATAGTTGGAATGGGAAGAAACTCCATGGTAAAAAAGATTTACTTACAGGAATAATCAAAGAAGAACTGAAATTTGAAGGAATTATCGTATCGGATTGGCAAGGAATCGATGAACTCCCAGGAGATTATAAATCAGATATAATTGCAGGAATCAATGCTGGCATAGATATGGTTATGGTCCCCGGTCAAGTAGAACCACGAGGTGAAACATTTAAAACATTTTTAAAATTATTCAAAGAAGCAGTACTTGAAGAATCAATTCTCATGAGTCGCATTGACGATGCTGTCCGTAGAATATTAACAGTAAAATATGATATGGGACTTTTTGAGCATCCCATGGCAGATCGAACCCAAGTGAATAATATCGGCACAAACTCCCACCGGGAAGTTGCCCGACAATGTGTACGTGAATCCCTCGTCTTATTGAAAAACGAAAACAACATCCTCCCCTTGAATAAGGAGAATCAAAAAATTGTAGTGACAGGAAGCCACGCAGATAATCTCGGTTTTCAATGCGGTGGCTGGACCATTAGCTGGCAGGGAGATTCTGGCGCAATTACTGATGGCACAACAATATTTCAGGGCATAATAACCACTGTTTCAGATCCATCATCAGTAACCCTGTCAGAAAATGGTGAAAATTTATTAGATGCTGACGTGGTAATTGCAATTATTGGTGAAAAACCCTACGCCGAGATGGTAGGGGACAGAGAAGAACTGATAATAGATAAAAATGACTTAAAATTGTTAAAAAAAATTAAAGAATCCGGAAAACCTGTCGCTGTTATTCTCGTTACCGGAAGACCCTTAATCATTACACCATACCTTGACGATTGGGATGCACTTATGGCAGCTTGGCTTCCCGGAACCGAAGGTGAAGGAGTGGCGGATGTTTTATTTGGAGACTATATACCAACTGGAAAACTTTCAGTTAGTTGGCCAAAGCATATGAACCAAATCCCCATCAATATAGGTGATAAAAATTATGATCCACTGTTTGAATATGGATTTGGTTTGTCTTATTGACAATCTATTTATTCAACTACAAATATTAAAGGATGAATTGTGAAAAAGGTTGTATTGGGAATTGATATTGGCGGTACGAATACGGTTTTCGGATTCATTGAAAAATCTGGGAATATATTGTTCAGCGAACATTTCCCAACCTTTGGGCATGAGCCTGCAGATGGCCTTGTTAATCGGTTAGCAGAAAAAGTAGATTCTTTTTTAGAAGATCACCCTGAAGGTGAACTAGCAGGAATCGGTGTTGGTGCACCCAATGGCAACCATTATAATGGTGTTATCCATAGTCCGCCTAATTTAAGCTGGGGACATGTTGATATAGTGTCGCTTTTAAGGAAAAATTTCAATTGTGATATTCTACTTACAAATGATGCAAATGCTGCTGCATTGGGAGAAAAATATTTTGGTATCGCAAAAGATATGAAAGATTTTATCACAATCACGTTGGGCACTGGCCTTGGTAGCGGAATTTTTTCCGGAGGTAAAATATTATATGGTCATGACAGTCTGGCGGGTGAAATAGGACATCTATCCATAGATCATAATGGGCGAAAATGCTCCTGCGGATTGAAAGGGTGCTTGGAAATGTATGCTTCAGCAAAAGGGATAAAAGAAACTGTGATAGAACTACTACAGGTTAACCCTAGTGATGACTTTTTATCATCTCTTGATCTTGATAATGTTGATGGAAAAATCATCGACCGTGCCTTTGATGATGGCGTAGAATCTGCAATATCGCTTTACGAATTCACGGCAGAAAAACTTGCATACGGATTGGCACAAACGGCGGTTATCTTGAATCCTGAAGCGTTTATTTTTTATGGTGGGTTTAGTCTGGCCGGAGATCGATTGCTTAATCCAACCCGAAGAGCGCTTGAAAGTTACTTAATGAAACACTCGAAAGAAAAGATCAGGATCCTGCAGTCGGGATTACCCCCTGAACAAGCCGGAATTCTTGGTGCTGCTTCCTTAATTTGGCCATTCGACAGTAAATAAGATCACTAACCAACAGAATAAAATTATGTCACAGGCCATAGAAATCCAGAATAAAGTCCCCTTCGGGCAGAAAGTAGTATTTGGTTTAGGAATGCTTGCAAACCAAATGTTCCCAGCTGCGTTGGGGATCTTAATGATAGTGCTGGTTCAGAATCTAGGATTCCCACCATTACTTTGGGGAATCATCTTCTTCCTTCCTCGAGTATTCGATGCCATTACCGATCCTATTATGGGATTCATTTCAGACAATACCCGTTCAAAATGGGGAAGACGCAGGCAATGGGTATTTCTTGGGGCTGTGATAATGGGCGCTTCATTTTGTTTAATGTGGCAGCTATATCCCGAAAACGGGTTGAATTATAACTTTACGTACTTTCTGTTCTACTCATTTGTGTTTTACCTGGGGTTGACCATCTTCAGTGTGCCTTTTGTGGCCATGGGCTATGAAATGAGTAACGATTTTCATGAACGAACAAGCGTAATGGCAGTAGCTCAATGGATTGGACAATGGGCTTGGGTAATAGCTCCGTGGTTCTGGGTGATACTTTACGATCCCAATTGGTTTGAAAGTGCTGATGCTGGAAGTAGAGAAGTTTCCATCTGGATTGGGGTAATCTGTATGTTGCTTGCCATGGTGCCTGCTGTGTTCGTGAAGAGCAAATCAACTCTAGACGATGATTCGTTGATGCCGCTTACCAGAAATAACATCGGTAACAGCTTAGTCGATATCTCCAGGGGATTTAAGGAAGCATTCCAAAACAAACCATTTCGAAAACTTTGTATAGCAACTTTCCTGGTTTTTAACGCCTTTAATACCGTGGCAGCATTTTCCTTTTTCATTATTGTGTACTATTTATTTGGTGGTGATGCAGGTGCCGCCGGTGTTTGGCCAACGCTTCACGGTTGTGTGGGAGCCCTTGTTACAACATTTGTAGTAATTCCTATCGTTGCCAAAATTTCTAAAAAAATTGGCAAGAAAAAGACATTCCTTCTTTCACAAGGCATTTCAATCATCGGTTATTTATTGTTTTGGTTCTTGTTTATTCCTGGAAAACCTTACATGTTTCTTATAGCTCTTCCATTTTTCTCCTTTGGTATAGGTGGTCTTTTCACACTAATGATGTCTATGACTGCCGATGTTTGCGATTTGGACGAACTAAATACCGGTAAGCGTCGTGAAGGTATTTTGGGAGCAATTTATTGGTGGATGGTAAAATTCGGATTGGCTGTTGCGGGTTTACTTACTGGTGTAATCATGTCGCTTGTAGGATTTGAACAGGGACCTAATAACCCGGAAAGTGCAATAACTGGACTACGAATTTTCTATACTGGACTACCAATCTTAGGTACGCTTATCGCGATGTGGGTAATGAACACCTACGATATTGATGAAGAAAAAGCTGCTGAAAATCGTGCAGAGTTAGTTGCTCGTAAAGCAGAAGCTTAAAGAATTGACGGTGTAATACTAATTTGATTAAATGGAATACCTTGAATCTGATCTTAAAACAAGATATTTCAAGTAAAAATCAATCTTGGAAACGAGGTGTTCTAAGAGATTCAAACTCATTTTTCCTGCACTGCTTGTTCAATTTGCTTCTATCAATTTTACTTGTAGTTCCCGGTTATTCCGAAGGTGGTTCAAAGGTAGAAATATTGAAAACAGATACAGGGTATCAGTTACAGGTAAATGGAGAGTCGTTTTACATCAAGGGTGCAGGGATTGATGACCATTATGATGTTTTAGCAGCGAGCGGGGGTAACTCCATACGGACTTGGGGTGTAGGTAAGTGGGAAGAAATCTTCGAAATGGCAGAGCAATACAATCTTTATGTCTGTGCTGGGATTTGGCTGGGACAGGAACGACAGGGATTTGATTATAGTGATCCAGATGCCGTACGACAACAATTTGAGAGATATAAGCCCTACATCTTAAAATATAAAGATCATCCAAACTTACTGATGTGGGGAGTTGGGAATGAATTAAATTCTTTTTACACGAATACTACTGTCTGGAATGCAGTAGAAGAATTTGCTCGGTACATAGATGAAGTTGATGGTAATCATCCTACGATGACTGCAACTGCTTTTATTGAAAGAAGAGAAGCGGAACTCATACAAAACCAATGCCCAAGTATTGATATTCTGGCTGTGAATGCCTATGCGGGATTACCTGTAGTTGCAGATTGGTTAAATGATTTCGGATGGACAAAACCCTATATTTTGGGAGAATGGGGAACCTTCGGACATTGGGAAGCCAGTAAAACCAGTTGGAATGAACCTATTGAATTCACCAGCAAAGAAAAGGGAGATCTTTATCTTAATGAATATCAAAACCATATCCTTCCTCATGAAAATTGTCTTGGAGCGTATGCGTTTTTCTGGGGTAATAAACAAGAACGCACCTCAACATGGTATAGTCTTTTTCTGAAAAATGGTGCAAAAACACAAGCGGTAGATGTATTGCACTATGTATGGAAAAACGAATGGCCTAAAAACAGAGCACCTGTTCTAGACTCACTTAGACTTGATGGGAAAAACGCTCATCAAAATAATATATTGTCTGCAGGAACTGTTCATGAAGCTCTTGTCTGGGCGAATGATCCTGACGGTGAGGAGTTGAATTATTCATGGGAGATCCTTCACGAACCTCTTGATAAAAAAGACGGCGGAGATGAAGAAGAAAAACCTCCTGTTGGTGATTATAAGACCTTAATGGAACAATCCAATTCATTTACTTTTAAAACACCCAACACTAAAGGGACCTATAGGCTTTTTGTTGATGTATATGATGAAATCGGAAATGGTGCTCATGCTAATATTCCGTTCCTTGTAGAGTAATTGAGAATATTTTGTGAAAAAAGATAAAATTTATATTGGTAACAGTCTGGTAAAATATTCAGATGAAAATGTCCAGGGTGAAACTACCCTTCTCAATGGGCAGCAGTATTATAAAATTTCCAATTATCACCAGATGCCGCCTTTCTTTATGAGCATCGTCAGCAATTCCGATCTTTGGATGTTTTTATCAAGCAACGGTGCATTGACCGCAGGAAGAAGAAACCCTGATCATGCCCTCTTCCCTTATTATACAGATGACAGAATCCATGACTCTCGAGATATCACTGGAAGCAAAACGATTGCTTTTATAACCAGATCTGAAAAAACACATTTGTGGGAACCCTTTTCTTCCAACTATCATGGTTTATATAAAATTGAGAGAAATATTTATAAAAATTTTGTAGGGAATCACATCATTTTTGAAGAGATAAACCATGACCTGAACATTACGTTTAAGTATGGATGGAACAATTGTGATGAGTATGGTTTTATTAAAAAATCTGAGATTATAAACAACAGTCAAGAACCGGTGGAAATTAATTTATGTGACGGTCTTCAAAATATTTTAGCATCTGGCATAGATAGAAAATTCCAATTAGAGTTTAGTACTTTGATCGACGGATATAAAAAATGTGAATTATATCCCGATACAAATATTGGATTGTATATGCTCAGTTCGATCCCTGTTGATCGTGCGGAACCCAGTGAAGCATTAACGACCAGTGTGGTCTGGTCAACCGGAATTCCCAATGCTTCTACCCTGTTATCATCTACCCAATTAGATTCCTTCCGAGAATCTATGGAGGTTGTACAAGAACACAATATCAGAGCACGCCGCGGAGCTTATTTTATTCAATCTAGTTTTATATTAAACGCACATCAGAACAAGGAATGGAATATTATTGCCGATATCGATAAAACACAATCACAGGTCTCAGCACTTGCCCATTCAATAAAGAAAAATACAGGCTTAGCAAAAAAAGTTGATGATACTATTTCTAACAGTAATCAGGACTTGTTGGAAAAAATTGGTAAAGCGGATGGTTTACAATTAACAAACGATACACTTAATAACTTCCGTCATTGTGCAAATACCTTATTCAACATCATGCGTGGTGGATTATTTGAAGATAATTACCTGATTGATAAACATGATTTTGTTTCATTTTTAAAACAGGCTAACAAAACAAAATATCTGATGTATGCTCCTTTATTGGAAGAACTCCCTGATCAACTCCATCTGGAGGATATTACTTCTATTGGGAATCACGATATCGAGAGATACTGCCTTGAATATTTGCCTTTAAGTTTTAGTCGTCGCCATGGAGACCCAAGCCGTCCCTGGAATAATTTTTCTATCGACATCAAAGACCAGCAGGGAAATAAAACACTAAAATATCAAGGAAATTGGCGGGATATCTTCCAAAACTGGGAAGCGCTGGCTTATTCTTTCCCGGAATATATCGAAAACATGATCACCAAATTTGTTAATGCTTCCACTGCTGATGGATACAATCCGTATAGAGTTGTGCGCGATGGATTTGACTGGGAAACTCTAGACCCAAAAGATACATGGACATACATCGGTTATTGGGGAGATCATCAAATTATTTACCTCCTAAAATTGATGGAATTATCTTATAAACACCATCCCGGTAAATTAATATCATTACTGAAAAAAGAAATTTTTACCTATGCAAATGTTCCATATAAAATTAAACCTTATCATGAAATTATAAATGACCACTATAAAACCGTAGACTTTGATTTTGAATTAAATCAATTGATTTCAGAACGTGTGAGTGAAATGGGGACTGATGGGAAGTTCCTTCTGGATCAAGATGAGCAAATTAATTATGTTACATTAGTTGAAAAACTATTTGTTCCGATGCTGGTCAAATTTTCCAACTTCATTCCTGAAGCAGGGATTTGGATGAACACACAACGGCCTGAATGGAATGACGCAAATAATGCTTTAGTGGGTAACGGTGCTTCGATGGTAACCTTATATTATTTACGAAGATACATTACGTTTATGCAAAACCTCTTTCAAGAAATTGGGCAGGATCAATTTTCTGTTTCTAAAGAGGTCTATAAATTTTTTAATGATATCGCAAAGGCATTGGATAGTTTTAATTGTATAGTAAATGGATCCATTTCTGATGTTGACCGAAGAAAGTTCACGGATGTTTTATCTACAGCAGGTTCGGATTATAGAACAAGTTTATACAATAATGGATTTTCCGGAGATAAGACTAATCTCCCCACAGAAGATATAAATTCGTTTCTGAATAATTGCTTAAAACACATCGATCACTCAATTAAAATCAATGAACGGAAAGATCACCTGTTCCATGCTTACAATTTGATCAAGTTTAATGAAAATGGTGGAATCTCGATTCGTCATTTATACGAAATGTTAGAAGGCCAGGTTTCTGTCCTTAGTTCAGGATATTTGGATACGAAAAAATCGATGGTTCTATTAAAAGCACTTCGCAATAGTTCATTATATCGAGAAGATCAGCAAAGCTACATCCTTTATCCGAATCGCCAACTCCCCCACTTTCATGAAAAAAATATCATACCGACCTCATTAGTCAATGAATCAAAGGTGATGAGTCGATTCCTCCGCGAGGATCAAAACAATATTATTGATATTGATGTTGATGGAAAGATCCATTTTAACAGCAAGTTCAGAAATGCCGGGATTCTTAAACAGGAATTGCAAGACATCAATGAGTTGTCAAGTCAGGATATCCAAGAAGTGTTGGATATTTATGAAGCGATATTTGATCACCAGTCCTTCACTGGCCGCTCCGGGACATTCTTTAAATATGAAGGATTGGGAAGTATTTATTGGCATATGGTCTCAAAACTTCTATTAGAAGTAAATGATCTATATCTCAACTCAAATTCAGACGATGAACAGTTATTAAAAGAATTAAAAACTATATACTATGACATAAGGGAAGGAATCGGAATTAATAAAAACCCGTATCTATATGGTGCATTTCCAACCGACCCATATTCACATACTCCGGCTCACTGTGGCGTGCAGCAACCGGGGATGACCGGTCAGGTCAAAGAAGATTATATTTCAAGGTTTGGTGAACTAGGTGTTCGAATTTCTAACGGTAAAATATCTTTTCAGCCATCATTATTAGAAATATCAGAATTCATTGAATCTGACCAAGATTTTAACTTTTATGATATCCGTGGGAAAAAAGGAACTATATCTCTTAAGAAAAATAGTTTAGCATTCACTTTAGCACAAGTTCCCATCATTTACACGCTATCAGAACAAAATAGCATCAGAGTTAATTTTAATAATAATTCGGTTAAGGAATATGATGGTTTAGATTTATGTAAAGAAGTCTCCAACTCTGTTTTTAATCGAAGGGATAAAATTCTAAAAATAGAAGTCAATTTGAATCTATTAAATTAAATATGATCTCTGTCTACCAAGGATATAAGAATCTAATCATTGGTGTTTTTATATCTAATATTCTCTTTTCGCAAATTGCAGTATCCGATGAAACAATATTTGATCTTTATCTAGGCGATAATTGGGTTCATCAAATTCAAACATCTCCACAGAATAACTATCGTTTAGAAAACGGCGATCTTTTACTGGGGAATCAGGATTATCAATCTATATCTTTTTCCGGATATCGTTTACCGACCCGAGGAGAAAATCTGCCTAATAAAAATGATTACTGCCCAACTGTTGCTGAACTAAAAGAGGATATGCATATAATGGCGGCAATGGGAATCAAACTCTTACGAACCTACGATACACAATTCTTTGACCATGCTACACGACTTCTGGAAGCAATATCTCAGTTAAAACAAGCAAATCCCGACTTTGAAATGTATGTCATGCTCGGAGCATGGATCCAATGTGAGGGTGCTTATACCGATAAAGTTGATCATACCAAAGAAGATGAAAAGACAAATATCGCTGAGATGAATGCAGCCATTGAACTGGCAGCTAAATATCCTGATATTGTTAAGATCATCGCCGTTGGAAATGAAGCAATGGTCAGATGGCAGGCTCATTGGGTATCTTCAGAAATAATTTTGAAATATGTTCAATACGCAAAAGATGCAAAGACCAATCCGATTAATGGACATCTGCTACCCAAAAATGTTCTGTTGACATCTTCTGACAACTTTGCGGTTTGGGGAGCTGAAGAACAATACCGAAAAGAATCTTTAACCAAATTACTAAATGAAATTGATTTTATATCACTTCATACATATCCATTTCATGATACACACTGGAATCCCGGTTTTTGGCAGTTATCCGAAGAGGAAAGTAATAAATCACCAGAAGCTATTGCCCATTTAAGTATGTCCGAAGCTTTTGAGCGTGCTGTAGATCAATATAATATGGTAAAGGATTATCTTGAACAAACGAATATCATTAAACCGATCCATATAGGTGAGACCGGATGGGCAACTCTTGACGATCACATCTTCACTACTCCGGGTTCAGGAGCAACTGATGAAATCAAAATGAAATTGTATTATGATGCCATTAATAAGTGGGCATTTATGAACAATATATCCTGCTCCTATTTCGAAGCTTTTAATGAACCGTGGAAAGGCGGCGAACTGGGTAGTGAATCTCATTTTGGACTGTTCACGGTAGGTGGAAAAGCAAAATATGTATTATGGAGTCTTGTTGATAATGGAACTTTCGATAATGTGACCAGAGGTGGGAAACCTATCACAAAAACATATAACGGAAATCTCCAAATGTTGTTCAAAGATTTACTTCTACCTCCCATTAAGAAGAACATTAAATAAATGGATATGAAATTGAATAAGCTATGAAAACAGTCTACCCTTCATACTTGATACAAATCATATTTTTACTGTTAAATAACGCTTAATTTTGTGTATGATGATATGTTTTAAATACAGACAGAAGTTATTGGCTATTTTCCTTGCCTTCTCATCTATACTGTTCTCGGAAGGTCTGGTAATAAATGAAGTTATGTCTTCCAATGGATCTACTATTTATGATGAAGATGGCGATACTCCAGACTGGATAGAATTTTACAATACCAGCGATCAGGAGATTGACTTTAATGGATTTAGCATCACTGATGATGCAGGCGAATTGGACAAATGGACATTCCCAAGTATAATCCTTGATCCTTCGGATTTCCTTGTCATTTTTGCTTCCGATAAAGACAGAAAGGAGCTTGTTACTCAGTGGGATGCCGTTATTAATTGGGGAGACGACTGGTCCTTTTGGCCAGGCACAAGTGCTCCTGTATCTAATTGGGATGATCCGGAAACAGATATAAGTGATTGGTCCATCGGCCCAAGCGGGTTCGGTTATGGGGACGATGATGACAACACTCAACTGCCAGGAATCATCTCCGTATTTGTTAGAAAAACAATCTATATTGAAGATCCGGAAATTGTGGAAAAAGCGCTTTTTCATATTGACTATGATGATGGATATGTAGCTTATTTAAACGGTCAGGAATTTTTACGGAAAAATATGGGCGCTCCCAATACTTATGTACCATATAATCAGCTAGCCACTGCATTGCATGAAGCGGAGATCTATGCAGGCGGGTTTCCAGAACCAGTCTGGATTGAAATGAATGATTTCCCAATTGTTGCCGGTGAAAATATCCTGGCAATTGAAGTACATAATTACAGCACGAACTCTTCTGATCTAAGTTGTATTCCATTTCTCACTTTAGGATACAACGAGGAACAGGATGATGTACAAGAACCTCATCCATCTATGACATTACCAAACTCCTACTTACACACAAATTTTAAAATCAGCTCCAGTGGCGAGGATCTAATCCTATCCGATGATCAGGGGAATGTCCAAGATTCTATTTATTCTGGTGAGATCGAGACAGATATGTCTTTCGGAAGGTACATGGAAGGTGAAACCTGGAACCTGTTTGCTGAACCTACACCCAACTCTTCAAACTCTACTCAAGCATATTTAGGAGCGCTCTCCCTTCCGATTTTCTCAATACCATCCAGTTTTTATGACCTGGGACAAGAGATCACAGTTTCCTTAAGCAACTCAGAACCATCTTCAGTTATTCATTTCACCTTGGACGGAACAGAACCTACCATCAACTCTCTTACATTTGAGTATCCAATTCCGGTAAACAGTAGCACCGTGATCAGGGCCAGGGCATTTCTTGATGAATGGCTTCCGTCAAAAACAGAATCTAAAACATATATCTTTGGTGTAGATGAACCATCAGCAGAAGGGTTGCCTGTTATTTTTCTCACAACAGACCCGGACAATTTTTTCAATGAAGATACCGGTATTTATGCAATGGGACCCAATGCCAGTCCAGACTTTCCGCACTTCGGCGCAAATTTCTGGGAAGATTGGGAATGTCCCATCCATTTTGAAATACTTGAAACAAATGGATCAGGCTATAGTGCAAATGCAGGTGTTAAGATCTTCGGCGGATGGAGCCGGGGCTTCCCTCAAAAATCCTTAGCAATCTATTCGCGGAATTATTACGGGCCCAGTGAGTTTGACTATAATCTTTTTCCAGATCATCCAGTGGAATCTTATGAAGCATTCGTGCTCCGGAATTCGGGAAATGACTGGGAATCAACAATGTTTCGTGATGGATTCACCACCAGTTTGGCTGATGGCCTGGGGTTTGATTACCAGAAATACCGTCCCAGTGTAATTTATCTGAATGGTGAATATTGGGGTATCCAAAATATCAGGGAAAAGATCAATGAACACTTTATTGCTTCAAACCATTACCTGGACAGTGAAAATATCGACCTCCTAGAATTTGACGGTGAAACAATTCACGGCACTAATACTGATTACATGAATCTTTTATATTATGTTGAAAATAATGATATGAACGATCCTCTCGTTCAGAATGCATTGGAAAATTGGATTGATATATACTCATATATGCAATATGAGGCTTTTCAGATATTTGTGGACAATCGTGACTGGCCGGGAAATAACATAAAGTTTTGGCGGGACCATAGGGTTGGCGGTAAGTGGCGATGGATCCTTTTCGATACAGATTTTGGATTTGGGATTTGGGACCCCGGGGCTTTTACTTTTAATACACTTGAATTTGCATTAGATCCATACGGCCCAGGTTGGCCAAACCCACCCTGGAGTACTTTCCTTTTTAGACAAATGATGGAAAACGATCATTTTAAACACGTTTTTATTAACACGTATTGTGATCTGATAAATACAATTTTTCAACCTGACAATCTTTTAGATCATCTTGATTTGATAAAAAGCAAAATTCAGGATCAAATTCCAACTCATCAGGACAGGTGGTACAACAATGGTAACTGGCCAAATTCGGCTCTGAATTGGGCATACAAAATCAGTGTCATGCAAGATTTCAGCAACAACCGGCAGACATATGCGAGGATGCATATTCGAAATGAATTTGATCTACCAAACATTGCTTTGGTCAACTTACATATTGAGCCAGAAGGAAGCGGCATAATCCAGTTAAACACGTTAGAAATTTCTGAATCGGAATGGAACGGCTATTATTTCCCTACAGTTCCAATTGCAGTCAGCGCAATTCCAAATGATGGTTTTCAATTCGCCGAGTGGGCAGAATTCCCTGATTCGAGCGCCACGATGCTCGTGCAGATAACTGATCCTTTTACCCTAACCGCTGTTTTCGAACCATCTGAACTAACCCCAGGTACGGTTGTCATAAATGAAATAAACTATAACTCCAGCGACGACTTTGACCCGGATGACTGGATTGAACTTCATAATCCAGGTGAGACAGCAATCAACATTACAGGATGGGCAATGAAGGATGATGATAATGAACATGTGTTTGTGATTCCAGAAGAAACTATCCTTGAGCCTGGTGAATATATTGTACTGGCAAAAGATCTCGGACAATTCATCGCTAATTT
>Ga0208521_1000705_pt1 | contig 19559 bp, 12 predicted proteins | sample ETNtaG_24_FD_185754 | JGI IMG/M metagenome (GOLD analysis project Ga0208521, IMG submission 185754) | Marine microbial and viral communities from oxygen minimum zone, Eastern Pacific Ocean - ETNP201306SV47 (SPAdes) (version 2) | ecosystem: Environmental > Aquatic > Marine > Oceanic ... | reverse complement strand
TGATCCAGATACTCAACCACCTGTCGGGTATTGCTAATGTGTTTATCCATCCTCACCGATAATGTCTCAGTACCGTTAAGCACCAAAAAGGCAGAATGTGGAGCAAGACAAGCGCCAAAATCACGCGCTGCTTCATTTCTGACTCTGGAAATAAAAGCTGCTGGTCCAAACTCTTCGGTAAAGGATAAGTTATGAAAGCCTGCATATTTTTCTGTCATTTGTGGAAACTTATCTGTTGATTCCCAATCAAAAGTACCGCCATCGACAATCAAACCGGCCATAGAGGTCCCATGACCACTCAAAAACTTTGTGGCTGAATGCACCACAATATCAGCACCCAGTTCAAAGGGTTGCATCAGATAAGGAGTGGTAGTGGTTGAATCAATAACCAATGGGATTTGGTTATCATGTGCAATTTTAGATATTTCAGGAATATTCAGCACCTCTGTTCTTGGATTGGCTACAGTTTCTCCGAAAATTAGTCTGGTCTCAGGTTTTATGGCTTTCTTAAAGCCTTCGATGTCATTTGGATCCACAAAAGTGGTGGTGATCCCAAACCGTGGCAGAGTATATTCCATCAGATTATGAGTGCCTCCATAAAGAGCATACGAAGAGACTATGTGTGCGCCTTGGTCAACTAGAGTTGCTATGGTGTTAAACACAGCAGCTTGTCCGCTAGAGGTGGCAACGGCACCCACCCCTCCTTCTAATGCTGAAATTCGTTCTTCTAAGACAGCGGTGGTGGGATTAGAGATTCTTGAATAAACATGTCCTCCACGCTCGATGTTGAATATCGCAGCGCCCGCATCTGAATCCCTAAAAACGTAGGATGCAGTTTGGTAAATCGGTACCGCTCTTGAACCCGTCTCCCTATCCGGTCGTTGACCGGCATGGTTGGATAAGGTGTCGAAATTGAATGTTTTTACCTTTGCCATAATTGCCTATCCTTTCTTTTTGGACAAACGTCTCTCTAAATCTATCATCCAAGCTTTTTCTTTGCCCGACATTGTAGCGTATTTCTCCAACATCATGAGCCAAAAAATACATAAATAATCAGTTAATTGCCGCCATTGATCCAACTTTTTGATGTCAATAGACTCTGAATTCTGGCTGTAGTGGTTGATGAATTCTTCAATCTTCGAATCACTCAATTGATGGTATCCAATGACTGTGGCCAGATCAAAATAGGGGTCATTCAGGCTTGCATATTCCCAGTCCAGAATAAACAGATTGTTGCCAGATACAAAATTGGAATGATTCAGATCATTGTGACAAAGCTTTAATGCGGTTGTCTCTGGGCTGAGCTCTGCAAATAAATCCATCCCACTCCTCAGGAATGGAGACAATCGGTGATCACTTAATTGAGCTTCGTAATGATTGAGGAAATGAGTTAGTTTTAAAATACCGGAAACAGGCTCAAGCTTGTGAATGGAGCGAGTGATGCGAGCGACTTCAATCAACATGGGGGTTTGGTGTATGTCTGCTTGGTTCAATGTCTTGCCTTTGATATAGCGACACACCAAAATGCCCTCATCTGGATCCGAATACAATGGTTGCGGGGAAAGACCATGAAATTGAATGGATTCAAGAAGATCATATTCGACTGCCCGGTTTAACCCAAGCTGACCCGCCATTGGTCTATCCAGCCTCATGACAGACTCAATACCCTCAAATGTACATAAGTAAATTCTTGTAACCGGACCTTCTTTGATCAGTTGCTTGACAATGAAATCATTTGCAATGGTCTCTGTTTTCTGAATCAAGTCAGGCATTTTGATTCAATCTGATTTGATGCCAGGATCGGTACCCGATCACAATGATGATCAGATAGGCGAAGAACAAGAATGCCGTAAAGTAGAGTTCTCTTGAGATGAATAAGTAAATGGAAATGGCATCAATCACAAACCAGTAAATCCAATTCTCCAAGATTTTCTTGGCTACCATATAGGTGGTTACAATTGCCCCCCAGGTAGTCAAAGCATCCAAAAAAGGCAGGGCTGCATTAGTGTATTTCTCCAACAGCAATCCAGAAAGAAAAGCCAGAGCAATGATCAGCAATACTGCCAAGACATGCTTTGAAGGTTTCCAGGTCAGGACCAAGAGTGATTCATCACCTTGCTTATTTGACCATTGAGCCCAACCATAAATCCCCATTACAATATAGAAAATCTGCAAGAAGGCCTCCATGTAAAGCCCAGCTGTATACATCACATATAAATACAAACAAGAACTCAGAATCCAGGCAGCCCAACACCGGATGTCCTGCTTAACGGCCAACAGTAAATAAATTATAGCCAAAGCCATGGCTGTAATTTCAGGTATCTGAATGATGATTGTTTTAAAAGTCATAGCGCATTAACAAACCCATATGCCTAGGGTCTCCTTGTCTTTGGAACAGTTGATCAGGGAAATAAGGTGGTTGATTACCAAAATAAAATCCACGAACGGCAAAGTAGCGGTCAAAAACATTCCTGATCCAGATCTCATAACTCCAGTTCTTCCGCTGAAAACCAAGAGTGAAATTGGTCAACAGATAGGACTCTGATTTTTGTGAGTGTGAGTCTGAATAATAAAAACTGGTCTTCCCTGCTGCATCCATCAAGACATAGAGATTCTCTCGAGCCTGCCATTTAAACCCTAGAGCATAAGTCTTCTCCGGGGCATGCCCTTGGCTCCGACCTTCAAGGTCTGGTCTGGATTCATAGCGGCTGATTTTTGTTTTCAGTAGACCCAGGGACGCAAACAGGCTCAAACGCTCGCTTGGGTTTGCCTGGAGATTGAATTCAGCCCCGTAATTCCTGCCAGAAGCAGCATTTTGGGTCAGGTAGGAAAAGGTTGTTGGATTGTTGGGATCGAGTTGTCTTGAAATTAAGACCTGTTGGTTTTTTCGATCTGAATAAAACAATACCGTATCCAGACTAAGATTGGACTTCGGTGATACTAAACTCGCACCGATTTCATAATTCCATAGATACTCTGGATCATAAACCAAACTTTTATTTGCATTCCCGCCTTGGAATCCCAAGCCCAGGTTGAAACCACCGGATTTATAGCCTCTGGCGATACTAGCATAGACATTGACAAAGTCATTCCATTGGGTCCGCAACGATAGCCTTCCACCCATCATGCGATCCGATGGTGAGAAATTCTCGCCATGAGAATCTGAATAGCTCGATTGCCATCGTTCCCATCGCATTCCCAAACTGATGGTCATCTGAGGAGTCATTAGATAATCAAAATTGCCAAAAACAGCGAAATTCTCGGAATCATATTCGCTGGTCAATTCATCGTTCTGCAAGTAAGGACTCCAAGCATCAAAAGGATCATCATAGACTCCGGTATCAACCCGATCATTACCTTCGTTCAGATCCAGATAATACAAACCGAAAACCCATTCTGTATTTTCTCCATTGACCAGATCAGCCGTATCCGAGATCAATCTGAATTCCTGATTGAAAGAACGCCGGGAGCGCAGGGTTTCTGAAAAAAAATCATAAACATAAGGAACCCAGGACTGATCATTTCCCCAATCGGCATCGTAGCTAAATAGGATATCTGAATGAGTCAGACTAGATAGGCTTTGCAATCGATATCCCTTATCTAAACCGGTCTCTATTTTCAGCCCCAATGCATTGGTGTCTTGGGAATCCTGACCCGGTTTATCAGAAAGCGTGTTAAGACTGCCATCCATAGTCCAGGCATCATAACCGTTGTTTAAATCCACCTTCAGCAGCAGCACATTAATATCGGTGTTCTCAGTCGGTTGCCAGTTGAGTTTCACTCGTCCAGTGAATTCTTTCTTTGCAGACGTATCGTCCCGACCCAACCAAAGATTCTCCCGAAACCCATTCATCTCGTCCTGCTTGAGTGCAATTCTATACTTCAGAGTTTTGTCTTCATTCACAGGACCACCAAAAGCAAGCCCAAGACTTGCTATGTCATCCGAACCCACAACAATCTCGCTGGTGCCTTCAAAACTATCGCTTGGGCTTTTACTTTGGATGTAAATCAGCCCAGCAAGGGCATTGGCCCCCATTCTCAAGCCCTGCGGACCACGATGTACCTCAACCTGTTCTAAATCAAAAGCGGTGGCAATGCCACCTTGACCCGAGAAATCAATGTCATCCAGAACAAATCCCACCGAGGAATTAGGGGTTCCCTCATATCCCGATCGCTCACCGATTCCTCTAATCTGAAAATAACGAGGTCTGGAACTCCCGCCAGCCCAGTTTAAATTTGGAATATAGAATGAGAGTTGTTCAAAATGCTTAATCGGTTGCCTATCCAGTCTCTCTTCATCGATAACCAAGACGCTGCCATCGATCTGGTTGAGTTTGGTCTCTCGCCAACTGGCCTTGACCACAATTTCCTCAATTTTCAACCCTTGTGTTTGCTGCTCTTGTGCCAATAACGATTGCGTGCCAAACAAAACCAAGATAAAAAATAAAGCCACAAGATGCGTTATAAATTGCAGGGAGGGGGTAATTGTTGTCTGTCTGTCTGATAATTCAATCATGCTATTCCTACGCCACCATTAAATGGGTCAGGTTCAAAGGGTTTCATCGCTGATCTCAGGCTCCTAGCCGCCCCTTGCATATGTGATTGCTATCATAATATATGGAAAAAATATTTGCTAATGTTTAGCCTCGGTATACACTCCTAGATAAGGACAAATATGACTGACACACAAGAACACGACTACAAAGCGATTGATGCTGTGGTCAACATTTGGACCAAAGAAGCACTGTCCCACAGGCCTGACTGGGGAGATGAATTCTTCGTCGACAAGATGAACACCAAAAGCGCTTTCATGGCAGGCCTTTCTCTTGAAGAAATGATTGAAAAAATGGAAGAAGGAGGAATTGAGAAAGCATTTCTGATCGCAGCTCATTCCGGCAGGGTTGGATTGCCCGGTTGTTATCACATGCCCTATGAAGTCGTTGCAAAAGCTTGTGAAAAATACCCCGGTCGGTTTTATGGCCTGGCAGGAATTGATCCTTTTGATGGCATGAATGGGGTGAGGGCTTTTGAAGACGCGATCACGAATATGGGTTTTATCGGTGCCCATTTGTATCCCCATTGGTTTGAACTGGCACCGGATCATGCCAAATACTATCCATTTTATGCCAAATGTTGTGAACTCAATGTACCGATTCAAATGCAAGTGGGACAATCGATGGTGTATTCCAAAGAATATCGCACTCGAAGTGTGGGTCAACCCATCACTTTGGATGCTGTCGCTTGCGACTTACCTGAGTTAAAATTGATTGGCATTCATGTTGGGATCCCCTGGCATGATGAAATGATCTCCATGGCTTGGAAGCATGAAAATATTTACATTGGCAGTGACGCACACCGTCCAAAATACTGGCCCAAAAGTTTTATTCATTACCTCAATAGTTATGGACAAGACAAAGTCATCTTTGGAACTGATTTTCCAGTACTGGAATTTAAAAAATCAATTGATGATATTGATGAATTGAATTTAAAACCTGAAGTGAGAAAAAAACTCCTCAGAGACAATGTAATTCAAATATACGGGCTCGATATTGATGAGTGATCCCATCGAGTTTACCACCTTTGAGGTACAAAAGGATCGATGGACCAACACCCGAGTGGCCTCTGAGACCTTTGATAGTCATTTAGATCCGGACCAGGTTTTACTCAAAGTCGATCGTTTTGCCCTGACTTCCAATAATATTTCTTATTGCCTGGCTGGCGATACCCTAGGTTACTGGGGATTCTTTCCCGCAACAGAAGGTTTTGGCCGAATACCGGCTATGGGTTATTCAGATGTCATCGCCTCTAAGCATCCAGATATCAAAGTGAGCGATCGATACTGGGGGTTTTATCCGATGTCAAATTACCTGATTGTGCAGGCAGGCAACATTTCCAAATCAGGATTTGCCGATGTCAGTCCCCACCGTCTGCCATATGCTCCCATCTATTCCCAGTTCAACAACACCAAAGCCAATCCTTTTTACGAGGAAGCAAGAGAGGATCACGATCTCCTATTAAGAGGTCTATTTCTCACCTCTTGGCTGGTTGAGGATTTTATGTTTGATAACAATTATTTTGGTGCTGAAAGCTATGTGATTACCTGTGCTTCCTCCAAGACTAGTATTGCCCTGGCTTTTGCTGTAAAGCAACGAGGCGGTAAGAAAACGATCGGTATGACTTCTGAAGGCAATGTTGAATTTTGCAAGGATCTGGACTGTTATGATGTCATCATCACCTATGATCAAGCCGAATCTCTGGATTCATCGGAAGCCATCATCATTGTCGACATGGCGGGTAATTTCAATGCAATGAAGACCTTACATGAACATTTCCAGGAGAATGTTAAATACTCCTGCAAAGTCGGTGCAACCCATATTAGTGCATTGGATGGTGATGTGAACGCCCTCCCAGGTGCAACACCGACATTTTTCTTTGCCCCAGCTCAAGTTGAAAAACGGAACCAGGAATGGGGGTCAGGAAAAGTGCAAAAATTGATTGGGCTGGCTCTAAAAGATTTTCAAAAGTTCAGTGATCAATGGATGAGTGTATCAAGGGGTTCAGGAACTGAAGCCATAGGGCAAACCTATACCAAGGTCCTCAGTGGAAAAGCATCCCCCAATGAGGGCTTTATTCTATCAATGAAGTAGAATAACTATGAGTCAATTATTCTGGTGATCACTCTCTTTTGTTAAGTTTTATTTTGTATATATATAGTGTATGCAGCAATAAATGACCCACTTATAGTAAAACTGATAACGGGTTAAAATTCAAGTTGGTTCAGCTAATCGATAGGGTTTGTGGGGTTCTTGATCTTTAATCCAGATGAGCTTGCAGGAAATTGACGGTTTTCTCCCAGGAATCTTCAGCAGCGATCTCCTGGTATAACAAACCGGATGCGTTGGCAAATGCATGTTTAGCACCTTCATAATAATGAAAGCTGGCGTTTTTATTAAGTTCTTGTAAGGTTTTTTCAAATTCCAAAAATTCTTTGTACAGTCTGGTGTCTTTGGTTCCCACAAAACCAATGATTGGCATCTCAAGCTTTGAGAGTTCATTTTTATCATTGACCAAACTGCCATAATAGATAACTGTGGCATCAATGTCTTCGGGCAACATCAGTGCGGTTCTCAGTGACCACTTGCCACCCAAGCACCAACCAATGACGCCTACTTTGGAGACACCCACTTCACTTATTAAATAATCATAAGCCGTCTTCAAATTGGCCAAAGCCTGTTTTTCATTATTCGATAAATGGGTACTGAGTTTAAAAGCATCAGCAGGCTCTGTTGCCAACTCACCGTTGTAGAGATCCACTGCCAAAGCACTATAGCCCAGTGCGGCAAGTTGATTGTTCATAGCATGGACGTCTTCATTCAGACCCCACCATTCGTGAATGACGATCAGGCCGGATTTAGTTTCTTGATCTGCGGGTTTACTGAGATAGCCCCTATGGGTTTGATGGCCACTCTGGCCATAAATAATTGCATTCGTTGTCACTTTGCCAACGGGTGCTTTTTTGGCACCCTCTGTTGAAACTGAGGTATCATAACGATGCTCTTCAAAGTCTCCAAAATTCAGATCAATCGCAAAAAGAGCTTGACTGAATCCAAATGTTAGAAGGCTAAAAAAAGCAAGTTTTAATGAATGGGTCATAAATATCCTGGTCGATAGAAGTTACTTATAAATATAACAAAAATGGCTTAATATTGATCAATAATGATCTTTGCAATAAATCCATTAGTCAATAGTAAGCCTATCAAGGAGTTCAATCATTGCCATTAATTTAAGCAATTGATGAACCGGGTCAACATGAAAACACTCTCCAGATCTGTGCTCCTATACCTTGCTCTCTTTGGGTTTCATCATACTGTCAGTGCCGAACTTGCTCCCAATGGGAGCCTGATCATGGATGAGCAAGAACAAAATTATTTTGTACTTGCTCTGAGCGATGCCATTGAGGATCACCCCATTGCTCTTGAGGCATACTCCCTGGTTGCAGAAAGCCAGGCGATGCTTGATGCCATCAGGTCCAATCAAAAACCACAAATCAAACTGCAAACAAATACCCGAAACAGTTTGGGGCAACGATTTGAAAACCCCCTTAGTGCCCTTACCGAAAGCTCCAGAGACAAGCATCGTAGCGATGGCAGTCTTATCATTCAACAATCAATCTTTGACCAAAGCATCAAGAAGGAAATTGCCAAACAGGAAAAGATCAAGCAAGCGGATTTATCGGGCAAACAGCAAAAAATTGCTGAGCTCACCCTGCAAATGGCTTTAAGCTGCCAAAACACAGCTGTTTTTCATATGGTTGGCAATCTGATTGGGGATTCCATCAAGAGCCATCATGAAATTTCCGAGCGAATAAGAATGAGGGTGGAGAGTGGCCGAGCGGTATCGGCTGAACTGAGCAGAGCCAATGCCCGTCTGGCTGAGGCTGAGGCCAAGGCAATGGCGATGGATTTGAATCTGAGAACTGCCACTGCTGAATTTAACCAGTTACTGCCCGGAAGCTTGCCCTGTAAAAAATTATTTCCAATTGATCCTGATTATTTAGTAACGGACCGGGAGACACTCCTCATTGAGATGCAAAATAATTTCTCTCTGCAACAAGCCGACAATTTAATTGCAGCTGCTGAACATGAATTGGCACGAGCCAAAGCTGGCTTGATGCCAAAAATCAGTGCAGAGTTGAGAGGCGACCGTTATGATCTTAGCGGGGATCGTAATTATGACATTTATGCCGGTGTTAACTTTGACTTCGACTTATACACGGGTGGACGAAAATCGTCCATGATTCGGGTGGCAAAAGAACAAATGAATGCGGCTGTTTTTAGAAAAGACATTCTAGTCAAAGAACTGACTGCACAAGTGGAAGCAAATATTGCTGAACTGGATAATAGCGAAGCCAGAATCAAGGCATTTACCTCAGCCTACGGTGCTTATACCGAGAGCAAGGATAAGTTGAGATTGCAATTTGAATCAGCCAACGTCTCCTTGTTGGAACTCCTGCAAGCAGAACGGGATCATTTAGAGTCTGCAGAATTGCTACTGATGAATCATAAGTCGATTCTATCAGCCCACCTGAAACAGCTCTTCTTGTTGGGGCAGTTAAACAACTACTTTAATGCCTGGACTGCAAACCATTCCCCAGACCAGGGAGGCTCTCTTGAACAGTAATCATCACCAACACTGGTTTAGAGCCACATTCCAGTCCCATAAGAGCCTCTATGCAAAAGTCATCCTGGCTGCAACGATGATTAATCTTTTATCGGTGGCAAGTTCCATTTTTATTATGGTTGTCTACGACCGGGTCATACCCAATGCCGCCTATTCTTCCCTGTTTGCTTTGACAGCAGGGATGGTGATCGTCCTGATTTTTGATTTTATTCTAAAAAATTTAAGGGCCTGGTTCATTGACCTGGCCGGGCACAACCTGGATCTTGATGTAGGTGAAGATATATACCATCGCCTGTTACGAGCGCCACTGGAAAAACTTTCCGGATCCATCGGTGGCTTGGCCAATACCTTGCGTGAATTTGATTTGGTAAAAGAGTTTTTTACATCAGCCACCTTGGCATTGGTCGTTGATTTACCTTTTGTGTTCCTGTTCATACTGGTGATTTATTTGATCTCAGGTCCTTTAGCCATAGTTCCATTATTGGCCGTCCCCCTGGTTTTAGGCATTGGCATTCTGGTGCAGCCCTTCATTGCCCGACACAGTCAAACGGTCTCTGAAACCGGAAAGAGCAAATACGGTCTGATGGTAGAGAGTTTGGCAGGCTTGGATGCGATCAAAACCAACGATAGCTCGGAGTTGTTTGTCAATCGCTACCGGGATACTGTCAAGGAAGGAGCATCATCATCCCGCCAGTCCAAAGTGCTCTCCCAACTGGCAACCAATTCCGCATCCACGGCTCAATTATTGAGTCTTGTTGGAATTATTTTCTACGGCACTTTTTTGATAGATGCCGGCACCGTTTCTATGGGCTCTCTGGTAGCTGCAGTGCTGCTCTCGTCCAGAGCTTTGGCCCCTCTGGCTCAGATTGCCAATTTATTCGGACGCCTCAATGCCGCCCGAACGGCTTATCAAAAAATAGATCAGCTGATGAACACCATCTCAATAGACAACACAGAAGAGTCCCAGGGCATGAAAGTTGACCAATTGGGGGACCTGGAATGGAAGGGCTTGGGCTTTGCTTATCCTGAATCCACGCAGCCGAGTCTGACTGCAATCAATGCTCATATTAAAGCCGGTGAAAAAGTTGCGATCATGGGTCGTAATGGATCTGGCAAAACAACTCTAATTAAACTCACAGCAGGATTGTATTTGCCAACTCAAGGCAGTCTGACATTTAATAAAATGTCTACCGATCAAATTGATGATCATACCTTCAGACAAAAATTAGCGGTCGTGCTACAGGATATTCAATTGTTCTCTGGCACTCTGAGAGACAACATCCTGATGGGGCGAGAATGGATTGATGATGATGCACTCAAAGCAGCATTGGAGTGCAGTGGCACTCAGAATTTCCTTGCCACTATCCCAGGGGGTCTGCAGGCAGTGCTTGCAGATCGTGGGCAATCCCTATCAACAGGACAAAGACAGGCCATTGCTCTGGCAAGAGCCTTGGCAGCCAGACCGGAGGTTTTACTGCTGGATGAATCGACTGCAGCACTTGATCTGAACGCTGAACAAGATTTTGTAAAACACATTGATGATCGGATGTATCAAACACTGATCTTGGTTACCCATCGACTGCCAATGCTGGAATTGGTGGACCGGATCATTGTTTTGGCCGACGGTAAAATAGCCATTGATGGGCCCAGGGAAGATGTGCTTAACCAACTCAAAACGGGGCAGAGAACATGAGTGAAAGCAGATCATTACGTAATGCCAACATTATTTTATACATCACTGTTTTGTTCTGGGTGTGCATCATAACCTGGGCCAACTTTGCTACTTTGGAAGAAGTAACCCGGGGTCAGGGCCGGGTCATCGCTTCTTCAAAAATACAGATCATCCAAAATCTGGAAGGTGGCATTATTGAAGAGATCCTGGTCAAGCCTGGCGACCCAGTTTCACCAGGTGCACCATTGATTTACTTGGATAAAACCCTGTTCCAGTCTCAATTATCTGGGCTTAAAAGGGAAAAACAGGCTGCTGAAAACAATTTAAGACTCATCGAAGAAGAGCGTGACATACTTACGCCATTGGTTGAACAGGGAGTTGAATCGCGTATGGAACTGATTCGTTTATTGCAACGTCTATCCGATGCCGAAGCCCAATTGTTGCGATTAGAAGAAACCCAACCCATCCTTGAAGACCGTCTTGCCAGAACCATCGTCAAAGCCCCTGTTGAAGGTATTGTCAATCGATTACTGGTCAATACCACTGGTGGTGTAGTGCAGCCAGGAGAACCGCTGGTTGAAATTGTGCCAATTGAAGACGATCTTTTAATTGAAGTCGAAATCAGTCCCAAAGACATCGCCTATGTCCTCCCAGATCAACGAGCTATCATTAAATTAACAGCCTTCGACTTTGCCAAATTTGGATCATTAAATGGGAAAGTCATCAATGTTGGAGCGGATTCAATTCAAAAAGAAGATGGCAGTATTTGGTATATCTGCCAGATTGCAGTCTCTGGAGACGGACTCACATCACTTGGAAAAAATATCAAAATCCTTCCAGGAATGGTTGCCCAGGCTGATATTGTCGGTGGTGAAAAAACCGTTCTCAATTATCTGCTGCAACCAGTTACAAAAGTTGCCAATGAAGCCTTCAGGGAGCGGTGAATAATGTCATCAGTGCCAGTATTGAGAGCATCAGAACCGTTGAGTCTGACCCCATCACGCAGCCGGACCTGATCATTGATACCGACTGGAACCCCATACAGGAGGAGATGTTATACATTTCTGAGTTGGGTTAGAGCTTAAAATATTCTTTTATTCCCAACTTTCCTCTTCTCAATAAATAGGCTATTCTTTGCTAGCATGTCTACCAGAAAAAACCTTAAAACCCTCACTTTCCCGAGCCTGGCTTCCTTAACCCTGGCTGCCTGTGGCGGTGGTGGTGGAGGTGGTGGCTCAATGGTCCAACCTGCTCCTGTTAATCGAGCTCCTATAGCCGCTGCTGATAAGACAGCAAGCATGGATGAGGATGCTATCAATACTGCCCTTGATATCAGTGCACCTACCGATGCCGATGGTGACAGTTTAACAATTACAGTAACGGCTGTACCCACTGGGGGCACTTTAACCATGGCCGATGGCACTGAAGTGACTATCAACAGTACCCTGACCATCTCCCAACTCACCGGCCTGGTGTTCACCCCCGATGCCAACCTCAATGACGATAACACCACTTTTGGAACCTTCACCTATACCGTCTCAGATGGCAGTCTCAGCGATACCGGTAAGGTGACCATCTCGGTAACCCCGGTCAATGATGCTCCGGAATTGCCCAATCCTGATCAAGCAATCGATGAGAATCATGCTGATGTAGTGGCCATGGGTGTTACCGATGTCGATGGGGATACCCTCACCTATTCCATCAGTGGCGGGGACGATCAAGCCCTATTTGAGATTGATGCCAGCACAGGAACATTAAGCTTTATTAACAGACCTGATTATGAGAGTCCTCAGGATAGTGATCAGAACAATACCTATCTGGTTGAGGTCACGGTCAGTGATCCAAGTGGTCTAACCGATACCGAAACCTTTACCATCACGATCAATGATGTCACCACCCATGTTGCCATCACCAACACCGCAATCGATGAGAATGATACAGGCGCTATAGTCGGCACACTCAGTGCTGCCATTGATGATATCAATGCCACCCATGAATACACCTATACACTCACAGGTGATGATGCCGATTCCTTCGAAGTGGTCGATGGTCAACTGAAACTCAAAGACGGCACCGCTGCCAACTACGAGGTCAGAAACAGTTACGCTGTCACGGTCACTGCCACTGATAGTGGTGGACTGACAACTTTTAAAGATTTCACAATCACCATCAATGATATCAATGATGCCCCAACCGATATCGACATCTCCAGAACTAGCCTTATGGATAATACCGATGGTGCCGTGGTTGGCACACTCACCACTACTGATGAAGATACCGTGGACAGTCATACCTACACTGTCAGTGATGATCGTTTTGAAGTTGTTGATGGAGTATTGAGATTAAAGGCGGGACAATCAATCGATAATGTTGCAGAGCCCACAATCACTCTGACTATAACCTCTACCGATAAGGGTGATATATCCATTCAGAAGGAATATACCCTCAAGGTAGGCACCGTACAAATGACTGACACCACGTTTGAAGAAAATGCCGAAGGTGTCATCATCGGCACCCTCTCGGTCATTGATCCAAGTTTTAGCGGTAGTATCACTTACACCTTATCTGGCACCGGTTCTGAGAACTTCGAAGTGGTCGATGGCCAATTGAAACTTAAAGACGGGATCAGTGCCAATTACGAAGTACTCAACAGTTACTCGGTTATGATCACGGCCACTGATGATAGTGGCTATACAAAAGCAACAACCTATGCCATAGAAGTCATTGATGTTAATGAGATACCAACCGCCATTGCACTCTCTGCTACCGCTATTGATGAGAACTCTGTAGGGGCAATAGTCGGGGATCTGACCACCACGGATGAAGATATAGGTGATAGTCATACCTATACACTCACAGGTGATGATGCCGATTCCTTCGAAGTGGTCGATGGTCAACTGAAACTCAAAGACGGAGTCAGTGCTAATTATGAGGCCCAAAACAGTTACGCTGTCACAGTCACTGCCACTGATAGTGGCGGACTGACCACCTCACAAGCCTTCACCGTCACCATCAACGATGTTAATGATGCTCCCTCTGCAATTAAACTCACAGGTAGTCTGTATGTTAATGAAAATGATACAGGTGGCATCGTTGGCAATATCTCGACTGTTGATGAAGACACCGTGGACAATCATACCTATGCCATTTCAGGCATGCATGCCGATTCTTTTGAAGTGGTCAATGGCCAACTGAAACTCAAAGACGGCATCAATCCTGTTCATCAAACCCAGAGCAGTTATAGCATCACGGTCACCTCAACCGATAAAGGAGGAATCACCATTAGTGAGGACTATTCTGTTGAGGTCAATATTGCCCCGACAGCATTTAGCCTTGACAGTCAATCTGTGGATGAAAATTATGTTAGCAGTCCAGTGGGTTGGATTTTTGTGACTGATGCAAATATCAATGATGATTTTACTTACATTTTAAGTGGGGTCGGTGCTGAGAACTTTGAGGTGGTTTATGGTCAACTCATGGTCAAGAGTGGGACTTGGTTGGATTATGAAACACAAAGCACCTACACCCTGACAATCATTGTTACGGACCAAGGTGGTTACAGTTTAGAAAAAACCCTGACGATTGATGTCAACGACGTCGATTATGGCAATCCATGGGTCAGTGAACATGTCAGTGTATATGATATGCCCATGTCCGATGATATTGGGATATATGGACAGCAATGGTTTTACAATTGGGAAGATGGGTTTCAGCCTTTGAGCCTAAGATTTAAAAATGATGATGATCCCAGCACGCCTCTTGTGATCACTTACAGTTTGATGAATGCAAATTCCGTTTTAGGTGATAACTACGATGATGGATACGAACAAGGTGAAGATGGCGTTTATTCAAACATAGAAAATTATTCTGCTGAATGGGAAGCGGCAGTTGATTCAGCCTTTGAATACTGGGGCAATGTTTCCGGTATTACCTTTGTCAAAGTCGATGACAACGAAAATATGTGTGGTGATATTCGTGTAGCTTTATCTAGTGGTAATTTTGGTGGGGCTGGTGGCTGGTCGAACGTGCCCTACTACTACCAGGGTGAAAACAATTCTGCAGCCAATGATATCTGGATCAGAGCGGACTATGATCAATGGGATGACGATTGGCCACAATATAATTTATATATCTTGCATCATGAAATTGGGCATTCACTTGGGTTATCACATACTCACCATGACTACTATTCCACGGTAGAACAAAATACAGGCCTGTATTCGGTGATGTCCTATATTGGATTTGGATATCTTGTCAATCCTTGGCCCGGCTACGAAGTGGACGATAATATTATTCAAGATCGACCTGCGATCAATGACATTAAAACCATCCAGTACCTCTACGGCATGACTCCGGAGTTTAATCAGGGCAACACCACCTACACCTATACGGGACCGGTTTATACCACCATTTATGACACCGGTGGCATTGATACCATTGATGTTTCCAGTTATGACCTGGATATTACTTTGGATCTCAGAGGGGGAATGGTTTCATTCATAGGCACAGAAGAACTTGAGCTTGAAGTTCCTTATGGCAATGGCAGTGGTGATTATAGTTATGAGTATTCTGGTTTCCCGATCGGGATTTCAGAAAATACCATTATTGAACATGCAGCAACCGGCAGCGGCAATGACACCATCACCTGTAACGAGGCAGGAAATATCATCACCTGTGGAGAGGGAGACGATGATGTTTTTAACGTCGGTTCAGGAGATACCATTTATGGCGGACATGGGTATGATTCTTTTTGGATTACTGCCTTAGATTTTACTCTGATCAGGGGTGGCAGTGGTACTGATGTCATGAATGGGGAAGGCGACATGCTTGTGTTCGATAACTTTGCTGATACAAGCATTGACCTTCGAGCTTTCACCGATGCCCAGTTAGCAGGCATCGAGGATATTGATATTGAAGATGGAAGAGCGACTACCTTAAAAATTTCTTATCTATCCCTGATGAATTTAGAATGCACCTACCTCCGTGACATGGATGGTGATTTGGATACTGATGTTGTGGTCTACATTCATGCCGATGCTTTATTGGACGAGATTCAGATTAATGATGAGGGTTGGACGTTGACCATTCCGATCGATAATGGTGACAACATATTTGAAGGCTATAATTACTATTCATCGGCAGACGGAGAAGTCTGGTTTGCCTTCACCGCCGGCACCAGTGTGATCATCAACCCAGACGGCAACTATCAAGCATTAATTGGTAATCAAAAGGCTACTGACAATATTGACCAACCCGTCACAGCACCTAACGATGAAGATGCTTCTATCACACCCCCGGACGGAGACTGCCGACCTGCAAGCAATGATAATGATCAAACGCAGTCTAGTCCTGGTATTGTCAAGGGAGATGATTTTGGTTGTCGGACCCGTGAGGATGATCTGCCCAATCTCTGGGCCGAAGCTGACAATCTGGGTGATCTCATGTTGCCCGAGACGGTTGCCGAACTGGATGATCTTCCCAAACCTGATCTGTCATTACTTGCAGGTTTGGTCTCTGATGACACGGAAAGCTGGGTCATGGCCTTTGAACCGATGGCAGCAGATAATGTCATCAGTGCCAGTATTGAGAACATCAAAGCCTTTGAGTCTGATCCCATCAGCCAAACGGATCTGATCATTGATACCGACTGGAACCCCATACAGGAGGAGTTGTTATATATTTCTGAGCTGGGGTAGTCTCTAACTTTATATCATAAAGTATCTATTATCATTTTGATTAAATTGATAATCTAAAAACTGGGAAGGTAATCGATGAATGAAATTATACTAGTACTGTTAATTCTTCTAAGTTGTTTAGTTGGCTTTAATATTTATTTAAACCTAAAAAGAACTGATGATGAAAACAATGAAGATGAAGAAATTCTGAATGAAATAACGGAATCATTGCATCAACAAAAGGATGTTCTTCAAAATCAGAAGGAAGATATTGTAAGACTGACACTGGGTCTATCTGAATTTAATTATCCCCTAAAACAACTCACTCGTTATCTATCAGGCGGCACATTGGCAGGTAGGTTTGGTGAATGGGGTTTAGAGGCAATTATCACAGATATTATTCCTAGCAATAAAATCAAGAAAAACTATGAGATCAAGAAAGGGAGTGATCAGAGGGTTGAATTCGCCATTGACCTGGATGAAGGATTATTACCAATCGATGCAAAATTCCCATCAGCTCTCTATGACACCTATGTCAAGGCAGCAGAGAAGCAGGATCAGAATGCCAAAAAAGAAGTGGATAATGCTATTAGAGCCATCAAAAGAAGCACTAAAGAGAATGCCAAAGATATTAATGAAAAATACATGCTCAAAGGTGTGACCATTGATTTCGGGGTGATGTTCATACCCAGTGAATCTCTGATGCAGCTCATTGATCGCCTTCAAGAAGACACTATAGAAAGAGGCACTAAAGAACAGATTTTTAGAGATTATCGAGTTTTGATTATGGGTCCAAACTCTTTCGCTGCATTCCTGATTAGTCTCAACATGGGCTTTAAATCCATAGCATTGAATGAACGAGCTGAAGAAATACTGCATAAATTCGGAAAACTGGAGAAAGAGTTCAGGCAATTCGAAGGAATGACTGAAGAACTCAGAGATAATGCTCAAAAGATAATAAAAGCCATTGATCGAGGTGATGTAAGAGTAAGGGCTATGAACAGAGTAATCAAAGAGATGGAAGAATTGAGCGAAGACAAGGATTGAATACTTGTCAATAGAAGTTACTTACAAATATAACGAGAATAGCCAAGGGTGCAAGAAAGCGGACCAGGATCAACCAACATTGAAAAAAACGCTCGTTTACAAATTCGAGTTCGCTGTTCAGAAGTTCAGTTTTTAAACGCCATCCCACAAACAGTGAAATCAGGATGGCTCCAATGGGCATAAAAATATTGGCCGTTAAATAATCGATCAGATCAAAAATTGTTTTATCCCTAAAAAGCTCAATCCCTCCCAGCGGGTAAATATCTGCCCACAGATTAAAAGAAAAAACGCTCGCCAACCCAATCAGCCAGGCAATAAATCCGAACAGGATACATCCGATATTGCGTCGCATATTCCAGCGATCCTCGGCATAGGCAACGATAGGTTCAATGATGGCAATGATGGAAGTGATCGCTGCAACAGCCAGGAGCAGGAAAAACAAGATCCCAAAGAAAGCACCACCCGGCATGCTGACCAGTGCCGTTGGAATGGTCACAAAAATAAGACCTGGACCTTCCGCCGGATCGAGCCCATTGCCAAAAACCAAAGGGAAAATCATCAGTCCGGCTAACAATGCGATCAGGGTGTCGGTTCCGGCAATCACCAATGCTGATCTGGTCAATGAGGTGTTATCCGAAAGATAAGCCCCATAAGTCATCATCAGTCCCATAGCCACACCAATCGAGAAAAAAGCCTGGCCAATGGCAGTCAATACGACTTCGCCGTTAATTTTCGTAAAATCGGTATTGAACAGGAAATCAAAACCTGATTTAAAATCTCCTGCAACCGCAGCATAGCCAATCATGACCAGCAATATCAAAAACAGGCAGGGCATCAGTATTTTAATGCTTCGTTCAATGCCACTGCGTAGTCCCCGGCTGACGATCCATGCCGCCATGGATATAAATATGCTGTGCCAAATAATAAGGGTGCCAGGGCTGGCCAGCAATTGCTCAAAGAGATTGGGAACCTCGGCAGGTGAGACACCCCCGAAATTATTCGCGGCTTTGAAGATATAAGAGAGGATCCAGCCGGCAATGACGCTGTAATAGGTAGTAATCAGGTAGCCAACGGTAAGTCCCATCCACCCAATGACTGACCAATGTCTGGAATGCCCTGCTTTTTCTGCAACCCGTTCCATGGCAATGGGTGGGCTGTGATGTCCGAGTTTGCCAATTAGCAACTCGGCGATCAGAATCGGGATTGCAATGAAAATCACGCAACCCAAGTAAACCAGTACAAACGCACCCCCACCGCTGACACCAACGATGTAGGGAAAGCGCCAGATGTTACCCAAACCTACGGCAGCGCCAATGGCTGCCAACAGAAAAGCTGTATTGGAGGACCAGGTTTTCTCGTTGTTCATAGGGTATGGATGATCAACCAGGGAGAACGAGGTTAATCGTCATCGGCTGCCAGAGTCGCTCCTGAGTCCAGCATCGTCTGGATAGCTTCTTCTTCAAGACCTGCTTCTTTCAAGATCTCAATACTGTGCTCGCCCAATTTGGGTGGGTGCCGCCGGATTGAAGCCGGGGTTTCCGAGAACCGGGCCGGAAATCCGGGAAGTTTCAGCATGCCTTCACTGGGATGTTCAAAAAGCGTCCAGAAATCGACCGCTTCGAGATGCGGGTCAGTAAAAAGATCCTCCAGGGTATTCACCACAATCACCGGAACTCTGGTATCACTGAACAGATCCAGCCACTCCTGGGTGGTCTTGGTGGCCAGAATTTTTCCAGTCTCGGAATAAGTCTCGTCTATGTTGGTGACTCTGGATGAAAGATCCTTGAAACGCTCATCCTCTATGAGATCTTCCCGCCCTGCTTTCTCACAAAATACTCTCCAGTGATCATTCATGTAAGGCAGCACGGCGATATAGCCATCTTTGGTTTTATAGGGTTTGCGGTGATGCGACATCAACCGGGTATAGCCGGCTTCGCCCAGGGGTGGTTCAAAAGTCTCTCCCCAAAGGTGCTCTGCCATCACAA
>Ga0208521_1000686_pt1 | contig 19921 bp, 17 predicted proteins | sample ETNtaG_24_FD_185754 | JGI IMG/M metagenome (GOLD analysis project Ga0208521, IMG submission 185754) | Marine microbial and viral communities from oxygen minimum zone, Eastern Pacific Ocean - ETNP201306SV47 (SPAdes) (version 2) | ecosystem: Environmental > Aquatic > Marine > Oceanic ... | reverse complement strand
ACTCTGTTACGGCAAGGAAAGTGAAATTACAGCCGATGCAGCAATGGGGAAAATAGATGCTCGCAGTTATTCGGAGAAAAAAGAACTGTCTTCGGTTTTAAACGCATTTTTGAAACAGGGTGATGCTGTTCTTTTCAAGGGGTCAAGAGGAATGGCATTGGATACCATCATTACCGAGGTTTTTGAAGAGTAGTGCTGTATCATCTTCTCTATCCGCTGCACACGAAAATTTCCGGATTTAATATCTTCCAATACATCACGTTCCGCTCTGCAATGGCAGCGTTGACTGCACTTTTAATCAGCTTTATAATCGGACCACGCATTATTCGATTTCTGCACAAAAAGCACATTGGAGAAGAAGTAAAAAGTTTGGGACCGGAGTCCCATTTCTCGAAGAAGGGTACGCCAACAATGGGGGGAATCATCATCCTCGCGGCAGTGATTCTCCCCACTATCCTTTGGGCTGATCTGACCAACCCTTACATCCTGCTAATCTTAACCGCTACAATATGGATGGGGTTCATCGGATTTATCGATGACTACCTGAAAAATATCCGCAAAAGCGAAAAGGGGTTGATAGCACGATATAAGTTAGCTGGTCAAATAATTTTGGGGATTTTCCTGACTATCGTAATCCTCTCGAGCCAAGATATTGAAATTTTCCAATGGATGACACCGGTGGAAGGTGATCCAGTAAAGAATTCAATAGAAGCGTCGGTTACCACTGTTCCGTTCGTCAAGGAATCTGTGCTTGATTTTCAGCATTGGCTCCCTTATGCACTATTCGTGATTTTTGTCATAACCGCCACCTCTAACTCAGTAAATCTTTCCGATGGGTTGGATGGATTAGCTTCAGGACTCATTGCCATCGCAGCATTTGTATTTGCCGGGATAGCGTACATCACAGGAAGAGCAGACTTTAGCAGATATCTCAACATTCTATATCTGCCCGGAGCCGGGGAATTGACCATTTTCTGTGTCGCCTTGGTTGGTGCGGCACTGGGATTCCTTTGGTTCAATTCTCGTCCAGCAGAAGTGTTCATGGGAGATACCGGCTCTCTCGCCATGGGAGCAGCTATTGGCGGTGTAGCAGTTTTGCTGAAGAAAGAGTTCCTCCTCCCCTTCGCTGCGGCAATCTTCATTATCGAGTCTGTATCAGTTATTCTGCAAGTCCAATATTTTCGATTCACCAAGCGCAAGCATGGAAAAGGGAAACGACTGTTCCTCATGGCACCGCTTCATCATCATTTTGAACTTAAAGGGTGGGCGGAAAGCAAAGTGGTGGTTCGCTTTTGGATTCTCGGAATTCTGTTCGCATTGATGACATTAAGCACATTTAAAATACGATGACTGATAAACTGGACAAACCGACTCAGGATCTCAGTGGAAAAAATGTAACCGTTGTGGGTGGTGCTCGAAGTGGAATGGCGGTTTGCCGCCTTCTGACTGAAGTAGAAGCGACAGCTTTTCTTACAGATCAGAAAGAGCCGGTTGACTGGGCAGAAAAAAAACAAGAATTGTCACAACTCGGAATTGAATTCGAAATCGATGGACATACAGAAAAATCATTTGAGGCTGATCTTATTGTTGTCAGCCCCGGAGTCCCACAGGATGCGGATATCCTAACCAAAGCCGGCGAGAAGGGCATTCCTGTTGTATCAGAAGTGGAGTTGGCAAGCTGGTTTACAAACCTGCCAATTGCCGCTGTTACCGGATCCAACGGAAAAACAACAACCACTACTATGCTCGCAGAAATGTGTCGTTACGGAGGGTACGAGACCTTTCTCGCTGGCAATATTGGGTTCCCGTTTTCGGATGCCGTCAGATCCATTCTCGGCAATGAGCCCAATAACGGACTGCATGTGCTGGAAGTCAGCAGCTTCCAGATGGAGCATATCCATCATTTCAAGCCCAAAGTAGCTGTGCTTTTAAACTTGACGGCTGACCATTTGGATCGTTATTCAAACATGGATGCTTACGCCCGAGCTAAAATGAACATCCTCAATAACATGACAGAAAATGACCAAGTGGTCTATAACAAAGATGATGCCGAACTCACACCTTATCTTGAGACATCTGCGATGTTAGTCCCGTTCTCTTTATCTACTGTTCCAAATGCTCTCTTCACTGTTAATGAAACGAAAATCTATGACGCAGCAGATGAAATCTTGATCTACCTCAAGGATGTGTCACTACCTGGGAAACATAATCTATCCAACTTCCTCGCAGCTGCAACTGCCAGCAATTTGCTGAATGTCGATTCTAATGCTGTCGGAAAAGTTATGAGCTCTTTCCCCGGTGTCGAACACCGAATCGAATTCGTAGATAATCTCGACGGAGTGGAATTCTACAACGATTCCAAAGCGACAAATGTAGACTCAGTTGAAGTAGCGTTAAAGTCATTCGACAATCCGCTGATTGTTATCATGGGGGGGCTAGACAAAGGGGGAGATTTCAGCCAGTTGACTCAGTTCATGAAATCAAACGTAAAGGAAATCATTCTCGTAGGAAAAGCAGCCGAGATAATTTCTGAAGCTTTTTCAGGAGTCGTTCCGACTCAAAATGCCGGCGATATCCCTTTAGCAGTGAAAACTGCTTTCCAATCGGCTCAATCCGGGGATGTGGTACTCCTCTCTCCCGGATGCGCCAGTTTTGATCAGTTTGAAAATTTTGAGGAACGAGGCGATGCATTCAAAGCTGCAGTTGCTAATCTGAAGAGGACAGCATCATGAATGTAATAGTCTCATCGAAAAAATACGACCGACCTCTTCTCATTCTCACACTGTTGCTTCTGATTGTGGGAACAATAATGGTCTTTAGCGCAAGTACAAACATATCAATGGAAAAATACGGTAACGGGACGTACTTCTTCTGGAAACACGCTTTGAGAGTTATTATCGGATTAGCTGTTTTATTAGGCGCAATGAAAATGGATTATCGCCATCTGAGGAAGGCAGCCGTACCGCTCATCATCGGCGCCATTGCCCTGTTAATTATCACGAAACTATCGTATGTCCTTAGAGGTATTGATGCACCAGCTCGGTGGTTGAGTCTTGGGCCATTTTCTCTGCAAACTTCTGACATAGCCCGATTTGCTGTTATTGTATATCTTGCTGCGTATATCGATCGGAAGCGAAATCAGCTCAGCAGTTTTACTTATGGATTCCTCCCTCCCATTGTTTTAATTGGCATCATCATGGCATTGATCATTATTCAGCCTGACTTTAGTACTGCATTTGTGATAGGTGTTCTTACTTTTGTGATGCTCTTTTTAGGAGGTGCCAAAGCTTCTCATCTTGTTGGAACTGTCCTTGTCGCTTGCGCTATCTTGATTCCCGTTTTATTTCTTGCTGAGTACAGGGTTTATAGATTGACTTCCTTTGGAGATTTCTCCACCAGTCTGGTCGGAAAGAACTACCAGCTTCAGCAATCCTTGATCGCTCTGGGCAATGGTGGTATTACCGGAGTTGGACTGGGAGAAAGTATTGGGAAAAACCTCTTCCTCCCTGCTCCTCACACTGATTTTATCCTTTCAATAATAGGTGAGGAACTTGGTTTTCTCGGAGTCTTTGTGGTTATAACACTGTTCTTGGGTCTTTTTCAACGTGTAATCACTATTTCAAAAGGGTGCACAGATATTTTTGGTGTCCTTCTCGGACTGGGTTTCTCAGTAAAAATAATTCTTTACGCTTTCATAAACGCGGCGGTGGCTTCCGGTTTACTGCCGACTACAGGATTACCTGTTCCATTCATTAGCTTCGGCGGAACGGGATTGGTAATAAACTTAATGACAGTAGGCATTTTGCTAAACATCTCCATGGCAAAGCGGAGAGCCAGAACGCCAAAAACATCAGGGATACTCTTTGCAAGATAGACAATTAAAAGTGATCATCGCAGGAGGAGGAACGGGAGGTCATCTCTTCCCTGCTTTCGCCATTGCTGATGCTTTGAAAAAACGAGAAGCAGGAGCTGACATTCATTTTGTAGGCTCAAAATACGGTGTAGAACTTCGGCATTTTGAAAAGCGGGGAGAAGACCACACTCTCCTAAACATTCGCGGATTTCAGCGCGGTACATCACTTCAGGCAGTCGGCAGAAACATCCTGTTTCCCTTTCGGTTTTTATCATCTTTCATACGCTCTAAAAAGCTGATAAAAAGATTAGACCCTGATGTTGTAGTTGGAACAGGCGGATACGCCAGTGGACTTCCGCTTCTTGCTGCCATCAAAAAAAATATCCCAACTGTGATACACGAACAGAATTCTTACCCTGGATTTACCACTCGCTGGCTGGCAGATCGAGTTGATTCTGTCTGCATTAGCTACAGCAACTCCGAGCAATATCTTAAAAAAAAAAGTGCATTCTCACCGGAAACCCCGTCAGGCAGGAGATATTGAACATGTCTCGTGAAAATGCCAGAGAAGTTCTTGGATTCAGTAGTGACAAGCCTGTCATAGCTGTCATTGGCGGAAGTCAAGGCTCACGTGCTATTAACGATGCATTTATAAAAGCACTTCCGCTTTTGCGAGAAAATCAAAATGCCCAAATCTTCTGGCAGACCGGTCAATTCCAATACGAAGCTTTGAAGGATTCTGCTCTTGACGACATCACAATTGTACCGTTCACCGACAAGATGGGAGCTGTTTACTCTGCAGCGGATCTAATTATTTCCCGAGCTGGCGCCATGACACTCTCGGAAATCACGGCGTGCGGAAAGCCGTCGCTCCTTATCCCCTTCCCTGGAGCTGCGGCTGATCATCAGACGAAAAATGCGAAATCTCTTGTAGAAAAAGGTGCAGCAAGAATAATCCCGGAAGTTGAATTGACTCCCGAAAAACTTGCCAAGGAAACCGGTAGTCTTCTCGAAGATTCGGAAATTCTAGGAAAGATGGCAAATGCGGCTCGTGAAGCAGCGATATTGGACGCCGCCGATCAGATTGTTGATGAAATTATGGGGTTAGCTCAGGCATGATGTTTGGCAAAGTGAAAAATGTCTTTTTCGTAGGTATCGGCGGAATCGGCATGAGTGGAATTGCTGAACTGCTGCTTAACTCAGGATTCGGAGTGGCCGGCTCGGATTTAATACCATCGAACATCACTGCTAACTTGGAACATCAGGGAGCCGCCATTTATAGCGGACATGCTGCTGAGAATCTTGGAAATGCCGATGTGCTCGTTTACTCCTCTGCAGTAAATGAAGAAAACCCTGAGGTCGTAGAAGCAAGAAATCGGAATATCCCCGTAATCTCACGGGCAGAAATGCTGGCGGAGCTACTGAAACTTAAACCGACTTCCATGGCTGTCGGGGGTACTCACGGGAAAACCACCACTACTTCTCTACTCGGCACAGTTTTAACGGAAGCTGGGTTTGACCCCACTCTCGTTGTAGGCGGCGTTGTGAAAAGTCTCGATGTGAACGCAGTTCTGGGGAAAGGTGACATCATCGTGGCAGAAGCAGATGAATTCGATCGGAGTTTCTTGCATTTAACTCCCACTCATGCAATCATTACAACTGTGGATTATGATCACATGGAGTGCTATGATGATGAGAATGACCTCATCCAATCTTTCGCGCAATTTGCAAATGCGGTCCCCTTCTACGGCTCAGTTTCAGTCTGCATGGATGATCCGCTAATAAAAAAAGTGATTCCTCTAATCTCTCGTCCTTTGCTGACAAGCGGTCTTTCAGATGATGCAGATTTCACAGCAAAGAATATTCGATATGAGGAAGCATCTACCACATTTGATGTGCAACATCACGGAAAGATTTTAGGGACTGTCACTTTGCAAATTCCCGGACAACACAATGTGACGAATGCATTAACGGTCATTTCACTCTGTCGTGAAGTGGGAATGGAGATGGATAATATCGCTGAAGGGATGAATTCTTTTTCAGGCGTACGACGGAGATTTGAGATCAAAGGTATAATTGATGACATCATGATTGTTGACGATTACGCTCATCACCCGACTGAAGTCGATGCCACACTGAAAGCCGTCCGTGAGGGGTGGAATCGGCGAATTATTGCTGTCTTCCAACCTCATCTCTTTTCAAGAACTCGAGATTTTTATCAGGAATTCGCTTCTGCTCTTACTCTCGCTGATTGTATTGTCCTTACCGACATATATCCTGCCCGGGAAAAACCGATCGAAGGAGTAAACGGAAAATTGATCGCGGACAGCGTAACCTCTCTAGGACATGGTGAGATTCATTGGATTCCGGATAAATCGGAGATTCCAAGCAGACTTCTTGAGATCACACAGTCCGGAGATATGGTCATAACCATGGGAGCGGGCGACATTTGGGAAATGGGTGAAGAATTAATTACACTGATGGAACAGGAAATCGTAACGGCTTAATGTGTCAAAATCGAGCAGAATCAATACAGTAAAAAGGCTGGAGAAAATAATGAATGGTGAATTATTGATGCACGAACCGATGGCAAAGCATACGACCTATGGAATTGGCGGTCCGGCACTGGCTTACTTCTACCCTGCCAATGCAGATGATCTCGTTTTAATCCTTAAAACTGCACACGAAAATGGAATCCCGGTTTTCTTCGCCGGCTCCGGTTCCAACTTGCTTGTGAGTGATGACGGTTTTGACGGTTTCGTGATCTCTTTGGCCAAATATTTTCGAAAGTTAGAATTCATTGGCAAACAGGTTCTAGTCGAAAGTGGCGTCATGATGGGCCGTCTTGTTCGGGAGTGTATCAGCCGAAAATTATCTGGAGTAGAAAGCCTCATAGGAGTACCAGGAACAGTTGGTGGCGCCATTAAAATGAATGCGGGAGCCTATGGTCATGAAATTTCAAAATCTCTTGAAAAACTCAAAGTAGTGACTGTGACTGGGGATCTGAAAGAATATGACAGGGATGAAATAGACTTCGGCTACAGATATTCGTCTTTGCAGGATGATGAAATCCTAATCTCTTCTATTTTCGAATTCGAAGAAGGAATACCTGAAAATATTCAAGAATTGAAGAGTATAGCCAGTGAAAGCAGAAAGGAATCTCAACCATTAAAGTTCAGATCAGCAGGTAGTGTATTTAAGAACCCTGAAGGTGCCAACTCTGCAGGATATTACATTGACCAAGCAGGATTGAAAGGCACTCGCTCAGGAGATGCAGAAATATCTACAAAACATGCTAATTTTTTCGTCAATCACGGAGGTGCATCTTCAGAAGATATTGCTGAATTGATACGGTTGGCCAAAATAACTGTTAGGGAACAATTCAATATCGAACTTGAATTAGAAATAAAAACACTTGGCTTTCCACCAAGACACTTTGATGCATGAAACTATCCACTGGGAAAAGGATCAATAGAAAAGTGAACAAAAAACGATTATGGAATCGTGCCACATTTATCTCTGTAATTGGCAAAACTTTTGGGTTGCTTTCTATAATCTTATTGATAGTTGCCGCTGTTTGGTGGGGCAATCTAAGCAAAGAGTTCAATTTGAAAGCGATCCAATTCTTTGGAAATAAGTATCTAAATGAAAATGATTTGCTCTATTGGCTAGAATTGTCTGATTCAGAAGACCTTACTCAACTTGATTTACAAAATATTCAAGATAGACTCAAGGAGCACCCTTATATCAAGATGGCTCGAGCAAGCCATAATTATCCATCAAATCTGCGTATTGAAATATTGGAACGCAATCCGATAGCTTACTTGAATCACAAACCATTTTATCTGGTAGATGGAGAAGGTGTAGTACTACCTCTTCGTCATGGTAGGATTGAATTTGATGTGCCTTATCTTTCGGGATTTAACTCTAATCCTGATCTATATCCAGAAGGAAATACATGTCGATCAAATAAAGTAATAGAAGCTCTTGATTTTCTATTGATAGCAAAAAACAATTTCCCGGATATTTATGAAGATATTTCGGAAGTAATTATTAATCCACAAGATGACTTCGTCGTTCTTCTTTCAACGCGTCCTACAAAGATAATTCTGGGGTCAGATAATCTTACTGAAAGAATAATAGTCTTAGAGGAGTTCAAATCCACACTAAAAAATATCCGAACGTTACATGATTATAAAACAATTGATCTTCGTCATAGGCGACAAATTATAGTAAAGGAATGGGTATGAGGAAATTAACTATTTCTCAAGATCGAGGAGTTTTAGTCGGTCTGGACATCGGTACTACTAAAATCTGTTGTATAATTGCTCAGCAGAATACCATCGATGGTTTAAAACTATTGGGTGCAGGAATTGGTCCTTCTACAGGAATTGACAAGGGAATGGTAGTTAATATAGAAGATGCTGTAAACTCAATAGAATTAGCTGTTAATAAAGCTGAAAAAATGGCTGGACAAAGAGTAAAAAGTGCTTTTATAGGAATTTCAGGTGATCATATACGAGGTATCAATACTCAAGGAGCTATAGCTATTTCAAAAAACGGTCACCCTGCTGCTTACGATCATGAAATCACTAATCAAGATATTAATAGAGCGTTAGAATTAGCGAGGGCAGTTTCCCTACCAGTTGATAGAGAGATTCTCCACGCACTACCTCAAGAATATATAGTGGATGACCAACGGAATATCAAAGATCCATCAGGAATGGTAGCACGACGTCTTGAAGCCAAAATCCATCTCGTGACCGGTGCCATAACCGCTGCAAAAAACATGAGAAAATGCATTGAAGAAGCAGGTATTGATGTAAATGGCTTGATCTATCAACCTCTCGCTTCTGCAGCCTCAACATTAGAACCAACTGAAAAGAAACTCGGAGTAGTTCTTGTAGATATCGGTGGCGGTACAACGGATGTTTCTGTTTTCTACGATAGCGGAGTACGACATTCAGCAGTTATTGCTTTGGGAGGAAATAACATTACGAATGATATAGCTATGATGCTGAATGTCTCACTGGAGGATGCAGAAGAAATAAAGATAAAATACGGTTCTGCTAAGGCAGCTATGGCTTCTACGGATCTAGAATTTGAGCTTCCTCATCAAGCTGGAGAGGAACCAAGAAATATCTCAGAACATGAAATATCTCGCTACATCGAAGCGCGTATGGAAGAGATATTTTGTATGGTAAAAAGAGAAATCCTTCGTGCTGATGTTCAAGGCGAGGTTACTTTTGGTATAGTCCTCACGGGTGGAGGTGCACTGTTAAAAAATGTCACCAGCCTTGCCGAAGAAGTGCTAGGAGGTCGCGTGAAAATCGGAATTCCTAAAGGCCTAAGCAGCCTCGTTGAAGTGGCCGCAAGTCCTGTTTATGCCACTGCTATCGGACTAATCCAATATGGTGAACAAATAGCAGAGGAATTCAACATCGGAAATAGAGAAATATTTGCAGGTGACAGAACAATCACAAAGATAACAGATTGGTTTAAAGGAATGTTTTAATTGGCAAATCATCATGAGAACAATTTCAAAACCAAGCGGGAACCTAAATAAGGAGGGATGAACATGTTGTTCGAATTCGACTCACTAACAGATCAACAAGCAAAGATAAAGGTAATCGGTGTAGGCGGAGCTGGAGGAAATGCCATCAATCGGATGATCGCCTCGGGACTGCACGGTGTTGAGTTTGTAGCAATCAATACGGATGCTCAAGACTTGGAGAACAATAAAGCCGAGACTAAAATCCAAATTGGCAAGAATCTAACGAAAGGTCTAGGTGCAGGTGCCAAAGCGGATATCGGCCGTGCAGCCATTGAATCCGAGAAGGAATCCGTAGCCAATATCCTGGAAGGAGCTGATATGGTATTCGTTACCGCTGGCTTGGGAGGAGGCACAGGAACCGGGGCATCTCCTGTAGTCGCTCAGATTGCCAGGGAGTTAAATGCTCTTACCGTTGGAGTAGTGACAAAACCGTTCAACTTTGAAGGCCCTAAGCGAAAGAACCGTGCCTCATCGGGGTTAGAGGAAATGCAGAAAAACTGCGATACTCTAATTGCCATACCGAATCAGAAACTCCTCTCAATAGTTGAAAAATCCACTACAGTAGTTGATGCGTTTAGAATCGCTGATTCGATTCTATTCGAAGCGACAAGAGGAATTTCTGATCTAATTAACGTCCACGGATTGATTAACCTCGATTTCGCAGATGTTAACACCATCATGCGGGAAATGGGTGAAGCCATTATGGGAACAGGTGTCGCCAATGGTGAGGAACGGGCTGTGCTGGCATCTCAGCAGGCTATCTCTTCCCCACTTCTGGAGGAAGTCAATATCAGCGGCGCTCAAGGCGTATTGGTTAATATTACCGGCGGTGATGATCTAACATTGATGGAAGTTGATGAAGCGACATCAATCATCTTCGAAGAAGCGGGTCAAGATGCCAACATCATCTTCGGCGCGGTAATTGATCCTGCAATGACCGATGAAATACGGGTTACAGTGATTGCCACCGGCTTCAGTAAGTTTGTTCCCACCGGCAAGCTAAAGGAAATCATGGAAAATGATATTCCAACTGAGAGGGAAATAGAAGTGATTAACGTTCATAATACGCTTAACACACCAACTCATGAGAAGAAAATGGACGAACCTTCTGAGACAGAGACTAAGACCGATCTTACAGTTGACCCCCATAAATTAAAAGGGGATGACTACGACATACCTGCCTTTCTCAGGCAAAGTCGATAACAGCCTTCATCTCAAGATAATAGAATCCCGCTCACAATTAATTGTGGCGGGATTCTATTTTTGTAAAAGTTAGAGAGTTCTTAGGCTGCCTTCACTACCTTTCCGGAACGAATGCAAGACGTACATACTTGAATCCGTTTAACTGAACCGTTTAAATTCACTTTTATCCTCTGAAGGTTTGGGAGCCATCGGCGTCTTGACTTGTTATGAGCATGACTCACATTGTTACCAGAAGCCGGTTTCTTACCACATATTGCGCACATCTTTGCCATAGCTTAATCCTTTTTTTTCTGTTCAGAAAGCGCGCAAAGTTAGTACTTGAAGGGGAATTGTCAAAAGGGAGAATATTTCAATCAAATAGTCCTTAATCGCAATACCTTGCCCACATTTGCAACCCATTGTAATTTTCCAACAGGTAGACAACATGTCTAGGGGGGAACTGTTAACTGTTATAGCAATGAATCCAAGTAACAACAATCATTGAAAACATAAACTTACTATAGGGGGAAAACGATGATCCATGAACTTCCAGTATTGCCGTACGATAAAGATGCCTTAGCACCTCACATTTCTGCAGAGACACTCGATTTCCATCACGGAAAACACCACAACGCATATGTACAGAACCTGAATAATCTTATTGATGAAAATGAGTTTGCGGATATATCACTGGACGATATCGTGACCAGTGCTTCCGGAGGAATCTTCAATAATGCTGCTCAACATTGGAATCACTCCTTTTACTGGAAATGCTTAAGTCCAAATGGTGGTGGAGAACCTTCAGGAGCATTAGCAGAAGCAATTAAAGGGACTTTTGGTTCTTATGACGAATTTAAAGAGCTTTTTTCCCAGACAGCTATTACGACCTTCGGTTCTGGTTGGGGCTGGCTGGTAAAGAATGAATCTGGCGGGTTGGAAGTAGTAAACAGTGCAAATGCCGGGAATCCACTTACTTCCGGACAGACACCTCTCCTAACATGCGATGTATGGGAACACGCCTACTATATTGATTACCGGAATGCCCGCCCCAAGTATGTAGAAGCTTTCTGGAACTTGGTTAACTGGAATTTTGTGGAGGAAAATCTGGGGTAAAGCTTTTAATGTTTCCCATAGAAAAGCTCCCGGCTTTTTTGATGGGTTAAGTAGTTTTGATATTCAACGCCGACCGGCGCTACTATTTTGCTCAGGAAAATCCGCTTCCTAAAGGTGCACTACAACCACTTTCCGTAGAGTATTCACAAGAAGAACTTCCTATTGACGGTGCACTCATGAGTTTTTCTGTTTTCTCAGATTTACACTTAGGACAGCTTATCTCGTTCGTAGCGTTAACACCAAAAATCAATTCTTCGAATATATAACCACACTCTTCACATTGATATTCAAACATTGGCATTATCAGAATTCCTCAAAATCTATGGCTATATTTCTTTGATAACCGTAGTCCATTATTCGCTTTTCTCTTTAATCCGTCTGCTTCCTCTTTGCTTCTCAATCAGTAAGCTTATTTACATCAATCAGAGAACTTGATTCTCCTCTATTCAAAGCATACTGAAAACCGTTTTTAATTGCCGCAGCACCTATTTCCCCATCTATTCGGAGTGCGATGTAAGCAACTTGAAAATCCACTTTCCCGCCATGCTTTCGAAGTATCCTTCGTACAGCTTCCTCACACGCTTCTTGAGGTGATCTCCCCTGACGCATGAGCTCAACGACGAGGAAACTCCCCACTGTCTTAATTACGGCCTCTCCCAGGCCGGTTGCACCGGCTGCTCCGATATCATTATCACAGTACAGTGCAGCACCTATAATGGGACTATCACCGACTCGACCGTGGAGTTTATAAGCAAGTCCGCTGGTACTGCAAGCTCCGGCTATATTACCGTCTTTATCTTGAGCCAGAATGCTAATAGTATCGTGGTTCTCATTTGGGCCCAAATCACCTTTACCGCTCAAATTCTCCTTCCTCTTGAGCCATTCCTTTCGAGATTCTTCGGTTAGTAGATCTTCTTCTTTGAACCCTTGAGACAAAGCAAATCGTTTTGCTCCATCGCCCACCAGCATAACATGATCGGTCTGTTCCATCACTTTCCGCGCCACAGAGACAGAATGCTTTATATCCTGCAAAAATGCTACCGATCCGGCGTTACCGTGGGAGTCCATGATGCAGGCATCCAATGTAACATGACCATCCTCATCCGGTCTCCCGCCATAACCAACTGAACGAATTTCGGGATCAGCTTCCGGCACTCTGGCACCTGCCTCAACGGCATCCAGAGCGGACTTCCCTCGTTTGAGGAGAGGCATAGCTTCTCGATTGGCTTCCATCCCGAAGTTCCAGGTGGATATAACAGTAGGATGACCTGTGTTTCGCTCCATTTTTTCCATCACTTTCGAAAACGCAATTCCAGGGACAACAGCAGCAGCAACTGTCCCTTTCAGAAAATCTCTTCTTGTACTCATAACACTATCCCTTTCCTACTGTCTATGCAGCGGGAATACGAATCTCAAATGTTGCGCCCACACCTACTTCGGAATTAAGCACTCGAATAGCACCGTTTTGGAATTCCTCAATGATCCTCCGCGTCAAACTCAGGCCGAGCCCCCATCCGTGTTCCTTCGTGCTGTATCCCGGACGGAAGACATTTTTCCAGTCCCGTCGCCGAATTCCCTTGCCGTTATCCGCGATCACAAACACTACGTGACTACCCTCTTGGGTAGCAGACAGTGATACCTTGCCTTCTGGCTTATCAAGACTGTCAATAGCGTTTTTTACCAGGTTCTCCAACGCCCACGAAATAAGCGTGGGAGTACCGAGAATTGCCGCATCACCGGCATCTGCAACGTCAAGTGTGACAGATTTATTACTGGGGAGTCGGTCTCTAAAGTAATCGGCAGTTTCGTCCAGCAGCTGCTGAACCTCAATCCTCTCCAGCTTCGGTCTTGATCCCATCCTTGCAAAACGGTCACTTATCCTCTGGAGACGATTCACATCTTTGCTCATCTCTTCCGCCAGCTTGGCACTTTCCTCAGGATGATCAACCAACCTGTCTAGCCACCCCATCAATGAAGATACAGGAGTTCCTAACTGGTGGGCAGTCTCCCGGGCAGTACCCAGCCAAATATGTCGCTTTTCATTGTTACGAATCAGCTGGAAACCGAAAAATCCGAGAAGAACAAACAGCGCTACAGCAGTAATCTCTACAAAAGGAAGTAAGACGAGACGCTTCTTGTACTGTAAGAGTGACTCCTTGTGTACCTCCAATCGCTTTTTGTGATTTACTAATGTCTCCTGATGTCGAACGAAATCCGTTACAATTTTCGAATCGCCAAAATATATGAATCCCAACTCAAAATCCTTGGTTGTACCAAATTCCTCCAGATAAACGATCAAGGGGATTGGATCATTCTCTTCTGCCATGTCCATCAGGTATTCTCGTACATTATCTACATTGAGATCATCGTTATTTGGTAGATTCCTCCACTGTTGAGGATTACCTTTTTTATCGGCAATAATAATGGGAAATGAAATAGGCTGAATAATCTCTCGAAAGACAAAATCCAGTTCATCACCTTCTGCCTCTGAGATTCCCTTAGCAAACAGATTTGCGTAAAGGTCCACTGTTTTCCTATTTTCCATTCGAATGCTATAGATCAACTCATTTTGTTCCTCGATAAGTTCCTTCTGTTTATCAATTATTTGATTTTGCCTGTTCACCAAACTTTTATTCTCATCAATAAGAAATTGGGTATAGAGGAAAAGTCCCACTATCAGTAGCACAGCTCCCAGAAATAGCCCTGCTTTTATGTTACCAACTTGCCTGTATAGTTTCATTTTGCTTAAGCCGCCAAATGGAAATCAGCGTGTTCTAAAAGATATACTCATTTTCTCGGAGATAGTCAATAATTGTATCAACTTCCTGTTCCAGCGTCATTTTGGATGTATCCACCACAATTTCGGCATTTTCCGGTTCTTCATAAGGATCACTGATACCGGTAAAGTTCTTTATTTCGCCAGTACGGGCTTTTGCATACATTCCCTTTACGTCGCGATCTTCACATACTTCCAGTGGGCATTTCACGAAGACTTCCACAAACTTGCCCGTCTCCTTTCGAACATACTGCCGTACCTCCCTATAGGGAGAGATAAAAGCACATACTGTGATCACGCCGTGTCTCACAAGCAGCTCCGCCACAAACGTAACCCGCTCGATATTCTTATCCCGGTCTTCCTTAGTGAAGCCTAGATCAGGTGTCAGTTTTTCTCTAACGACATCGCCATCTAGACGCTGTGCTTTACAGCCCATTTCTCGAAGTTTTTCAACCAGCGGGATTGAAATTGTCGTCTTTCCTGCTCCAGAGAGACCTGTCAACCAAAGACAAACTCCACGGTTATTTACTTGATTCGTGGTTTCCATTTTAGTTTTTTCCTCCATAATGTTTTTTCAAGATATCAGATACTTCAGGTCGAGTAAATTCTTCCGGTAAGTCTTCTCCTGCAATGAGCATTTCCCTCACTTTAGTCCCGGAAAGAAAAACTTTCTCGTGGTCCATTGCTCGAGAAGTTTTGGTCGTCGCCATAGAGTTTGTCCGCTTACAGTAAAATGCATGCTCAAAAAACATGGGCTCGACCCCAAGCTCTTCCCGGCTGAAATTCCCGAAGATTTTTTGAGCATCATATGTACCGTAGTAACTCCCAACTCCGGCGTGATCCCGACCAACGATGAAGTGTGAACAGCCGTAATTCTTTCGTGTAAGTGCATGGAAAATCGCTTCCCGAGGACCGGCGTACCTCATGGATGCAGGATAGACAGACAAAATGGTATGTCTATGCGGGTAATAGTGCTCAATAATTGCTTCGTAACACGCCATCCTGATGTCTGCAGGAATATCGTCGGATTTCGTTTCTCCCACTATGGGATGGATTATTAAGCCGTCAACCATTTCCAGCGCGCATTTGGTAATATATTCATGGGCTCGATGGATAGGATTCCTTGTCTGAAATGCTACGACGCTCTCCCACCCTTTCTCTTCGATAGCAGCTCTCAGCCGACTAGGTGACATGCGGTACTCGCCAAAATGTTTGTGCTCTGGAAGCTGATACACTTCAATATCTCCGGCAACGTAGTAGTCGCCAGCGGTTAATAGAGCTGCAACTCCCGGGTGTTTATCATCTGTCGCCAGATACACTTTCTCGGCTTCTCTACCTTTGTCCGACTTATAAATATCACTGATTTGTATCTTTCCGATTACGCCATCAGATTCAGTAGATAGAAAAGCTGCTTCTGCCCCTTTTAGATCAGAAACTTGCTCATCAGTGACAGGGAGAGTTATAGGTATTGACCAAACTGTGCCATCAGCCAATCTCATCTCTTCTACTACAGATGAATAATCATGCTGACCCATGAATCCTGTAAGTGGACTGCAGGCACCGATGGCAATCATCTCAAGATCAGATTGACTGCGCCGGTTCAGTTGTATAATAGGTAAATTCGAATCCGACAGCTCTGGTTGGAGTACTATTCTATCAACCAAAGACCCGCCATGTGGACTAATCATAAGTACAAAACTCCTATTTTATTTGTGAACAAACATTTTATAGCTCAGGAAATTACGAAACTCAAATGGTAGAGCCAGCAAATATCGATAGAATTATTTCTCCTATTTACCTGAGGGAAGAAACTCTTTCAGACCCTTTAGTTTTTCACGATGAATAAAGACAATCGAGAGTAGGAGAAGTGTCAAAGATATGCGAGAAATAAGACGTGTTGTTTTGAACAGGGAGTCATCGAATCGGAAAATCACTTCATGTTCACCAGGAGGAACATAGACAGATCGTAAAACGTGATTGGTCTGGTAGATAGGAGTTTCCTCGCCATCAACGGTTGCGATCCATCTTGGGGCATAATAAATCTCTGATAGCACCAGAACTCCACCCGTGACTGAAGAAGTTTTCAGCTTGATCTCGTGTTCTTCATAATTCTCTACAATCACTTCACCTGTTGATTCAGGATTGATCTGTGGACCATCGTAGTTGACAATAACAGCTTTTTGTGCAGGATCGAATGATTCTAAAGTTTTCTCGAGAGAAGTTTTCTGATCTTTCAATGAGATCACCTCAGAAATGAACCAAGCTTTGGGGAGGGCAGTCCCAATTTCTTGAATTCCCTGTCTCCCGACATAGTACTTAACATTCAGCATGTTCCGGACATGATCTTGATTAAGTCCCCCCGCATCAAACAAATCCTGGTACTTTCGAATTTTTACTGGTCGATACCCGCTAACACTGGAAATCCCAAAGTAGCCAAAAAAATTGCTGGAGGGATCATCCACTGAGAGAATTCTGTAGTGATTTTTATCCTTTAGTAGTTTCTTGATTACCCTGCTACTTCTTGCTCTCTCAAACTTCCCTTCCACTTGAGTTGTTTTACTCAGATTCAGGAATTCATGATTGACGATCCAAAGATCAATCAGCGCCACTCCGATTAACAGCGTTCCGACAACTAGAGGTGAAATAATTTTCTTAATACCCACCCATATAGCAGCCATGCAGCTAGATGAAATCAATAATACTATGAGCGCACCCTTAATGAACAACTCCTCTCTTAAATCCAAGACCTGTTGAGAAACAGGCTGTTGACCTGTTTTCAAGTATGAGACTGATCCGCTGAAAATCAATAATAACAGTGAAATGGCTGCAATGCTGCCGAAGACAATGAGTGCTCGACTCCTTAACTTTTTGAGCTCCTGTTGATTCTCCCCTCTTAGAGTAGATAGAACCGTTTGCAAACCTCGTGCTCCTAGAACTCCAACGGTTAAGGGGAGTAGAATGTAAATCATAGATGGTACTCGGAACTTGCTAAACATGGGAGCCAGTTCAAATAGTGGTCGATACAACAGTGGAAAGTTCTTTCCAAATCCTACCAGCAGAATCAATACCGTAGCAATAATCCAAAGCCACGATTCACTGTCCGGTTTCTTTAAAGTTAAACCGAGAATAGCCATTAGTAACACCACTAAACCCAGGTAATGCGTAGACTGTGTTCCGGACAGAAAGCCCCAATATGCTGCAGATTTCACATCTCTTGTGGGATAATTTTGCAGTCCGTAAAAATTAGGATAGATGAAAGAGACAGTTTCTTTTGGATGAAGCGACCACGCAGTAGCATAGTTCCATTTGGTGCCAGTTTCAGTTTCACCCGTTTTATCGAGGACTGATGGTGCTCCACGAGTAGAATGTCCCTGAAACTCCATGACAGAGACAAATGGATCAACAACAAGAAGTCCTGCCAATAATAGAGCAGCCAGTAAGATAAGGTTATGCTTCCCCTCAACTTTGTGCGACCATCGGCGTTTTATCAGGGCAGACACCTGCCTCCATAGCCAGACTAGGACCACCAGCATCCAAGTGTAATAGAAGATTTGGGGATGCTTTGCCCACAACTGTAAAGCCGTTGCTAAACCGAGGTAGAGTACTCCTTTCCAAGACGATCCAGACAAAATATAATCAATCGCCAGCATTACAAATGGCAAATATGCGAAGGTGAATATCTTTGTACCGTGACCGGCATTGATCAAACCGAAAAGATAGGGCGTTAAGGCAAAACTCAAGGCACCTAACAGGGAAGGTATATGGTCAAGTTTTTTACGGCGAAGGAAAAGAAACATCCCAATTCCACCAATTGAGAAGTAGAACCAGAACTTAATGCCAAAATTAAATAAGAATGGACGTAGTGTTTCACCCACTGGATCTGATGGAGAGAAACTGTAAGCTGAATACGAAGGCATTCCACCAAAGAGATGCGGATACCAATGGGGGAGTTCGCCGTGCTTTTCTATGTAATCGAAACCCCACTTACGAACTGGATATCCCTCTACTAAGTCACCTTTTGATGGTGTCAGATCATCAATTATCATCTCTCCCAGAAAGACAAATACCATGAACGGGATGATGAGTATTGTGTAACGCTTTAGATTATTCATAAGAGTTCAGTTTTCTCGTTGTTTTCCCTTCTAAAAAGATACTTGATGCCGCTTAATTCCCGTTTGCCCACTGCCCCGGTTAGTATTAAAAGAATAATATAACCAACGAAACCAGAGATACTCCATAACAAAGCTTGGTTTGCGAATTCAGAATTTAGATAAGTAACAACTCCGAAAGAGACTGCTAGAACTATTGCCAGTTTCATCAAACGCCACCAATACCAATTTATGCGAGCGACCCTTTGCGAAGCAACATAGATCAATAAAACGAGGATAGCATGAGAACCGAGTGATGCCCAGGCAGCTCCCGAAACTCCATACTGTCTAATGAGAACAAAGTTCAGTAGCAAACTCAGCCCAATTGTCACAGCTGAAGCTGCGGCAAGTCGTGGAGTCTTATCTTGTAGTGCGGCACCAGCAATAAAAAACTGGCGGAATCCGTTCAAATAGTAAGCCAAAGCTATCAGAGGAACCACGAAAGCATATTTCAGGTAGTCCTCAGTAGCTACAATTTGTATCATTTCGCGATGGAAGAATGAAATTGCAAGAAAGAAGGCGCCTCCTACTACTCCGTAGTAAAATAATAAATCCCTATGGTAGGTGTGAGATTCCTTTTCGACACCTATTTTATACATCATAGGAAGCCAACTCTTCTGCAAAGGCATGATGAGAAACATATTGATAATCATACCAAATTTATAAGCAATGCTGTAAATACCGATGTCATCCAAGGAGACATAGTAATTTAGGAAAAATCGGTCGGCTAATTTTAGGACAGGCGGGACAAGAGCCAGAACAATGAGCGGAGCACCAAACTTGAATAGGGTATTGAAAGCTTTGAAAGAAGGTATTGCTGCATATTTCCAGAAAACTATAAGAGTACAACTTAAAGCCAAAATACTATAGGTAATGGTTTTGCCCCATACGGCACCTGCTAATCCCAAATCCTTTTGGACTACCAAATATATTGTAGCGGCAAGAATCCCAAGAAACTGCATAATCGACACAATAACATAACTAACTGCTTTACCTTCATACTGCAGCAAAGCTAAAAGGAATCTTATGCTGAATGCTAAAACAATGTTAAGAAGTACAACAAGATAAAGATGAACATTCGAAGATGTGAGACCGAGAAATTTACCAGACGATTCATAGAAAAATGCCAAACAGCCCAACACAATCAAGTTCAATATGAATGTTCCCAAATAACCTGAAATAACGATTGTTTTCCTATCTGATTCATCTGCTTTCGGGAGATGTCTCCAGAGGGCGTTGAACATTCCGAAAGGTATGAGCGTAATCAGAAACATCTCCACCATTTCCAACAAAGC
>Ga0208521_1000678_pt1 | contig 20047 bp, 19 predicted proteins | sample ETNtaG_24_FD_185754 | JGI IMG/M metagenome (GOLD analysis project Ga0208521, IMG submission 185754) | Marine microbial and viral communities from oxygen minimum zone, Eastern Pacific Ocean - ETNP201306SV47 (SPAdes) (version 2) | ecosystem: Environmental > Aquatic > Marine > Oceanic ... | reverse complement strand
GCCAAGTTGCTATAAAAATGCCCCAGTGTTCTGCGTGAGATTCCATCAGAACCGATCTTAATATCGGATCTTCAATATTTTTAAAGACCTGCTTTCCGAGTTCAATTTCTGGTCCAAAGTGCCACATCATCCATGAAAGTGGAATTGAAATAATCCCTAGCCAAAATAAAATTTGTGATAATGGTTTCATTTTTTACTTCCTTTCTTTGTGCCATATTATAACCGTAACCATTTGGGTGCAAATATTTTTATGGTTCCGGATTCACACTGTAAATTTTTATTTAAAAACTTATTAATACTTGGATCTGTGAGTTTTACAATTGCAAAAGGGCAAGGTTGATCAATAAGAATTCTGCCTACTTCGAAATTTTGAAATTTAATTACTTCATTTTCATTAATCTTACCTTTCATTAATTTAACTGGCAGTAGTCTTCTTTTTAACTTGCTTCTTAACTTAATTCGGGAAGTATTCTCTTGGCCAACGTAACAACCCTTCTTAAAATCTATGGCATTTAATTCTTCGAGATTATTTTCAATGCCAAAAATTTTTTCCTTTAACTTGCCTAAATTTTTTTCAGGTATGCCAATTCCATAACAGTTGTTGTAGTAATCGTCCTTATTTGCAATTGTTAGATTCAATTTTTTAATTGATAGATGTAGTTTTTCTAATGAAGAAATTAATCTAGCACCTATAAGTTCATTCCTTGGATCTATAAAAATTGGATTTGTTCTATATTGCATTGTAAAACCTAAAGAATTTTTGCTATTTTCTAAAGAAACAAACTTGTCTTTTGAAATTACAGCTGCAACATAATCATTGCTTTTATTGTTACAATTTATTTTTGATCTTAATTTGTAATTGGAAAATATTTCAATTAATTGTTCAACATTTGATTTTTCGCAATCAAGCAGATAACCGTCGTTGTGTTTAATAATAAAAAAATCTATAAGATATTTGCCTTGGGGTGTCAAAATTGAAGCAAAAGAGGAATTATTATCCGTAACGGCATTGATATTATTAGTAATAATATTCTGCAAAAAATCTTTAGCATCTTCGCCATTTATGAAAACAAAACCTCTATCTTCTAAGATATATATTTCATCTATGTTCATATTTGTAAGTTATTACCTTATAATATAGTTAATAATTCTAAAATGTCAGAATCTTTTGATTTAATTATTAAGAATGGGTTATGCTTTATTGAAGGAAAATTAAAAAAAGTTGATATTGGCATAAAGGATTCATTAATTAAAGAAATTAAAGAATTGCCAGCATTTAAAACAAGTCAAGTTGTTGATGCAAAAAATTTATTGGTATTACCCGGCGCTATAGATACCCAGGTCCATTTTAGAGAACCAGGCGCAACTGATTCAGAAGATTTATATTCCGGAAGTCGTGCCGCTATTATGGGCGGCATAACATCTATATTTGAGATGCCAAATACTAATCCATCAACCTCTAGTAAAAAAGAATTTTTAAAAAAAATTAATTTGGCAAACAATAGAATGTTTTGCAATTATGCTTTTTATTTTGGTGCAACTCCTAATAATTCTAAGGAATTAAAAGAACTAGATAATTTAGAAGGATGTTGCGGAATCAAATTATTTGTTGGCTCATCAACTGGCGATTTGTTAGTAAAAAATGAATTAGATATTGAAAAAGTTTTTTCTAGTAGTTCAAAGATAATATCTGTTCATTCTGAAGATGAAGAGATATTGAATTTAAGAAAACGATTAATAGAAAAAGGAAAAGTATTATCCCACACAATTTGGAGAAATGAAGAATGTGCTATTTCTTCTACAAGGAGAATCATAAGAATAGCAGAACGGCTAAAAAAAAAAGCACATATATTGCATGTATCTACAAAAGAAGAAATTGACTTTTTATCAAAACATAAAGGAAATATTACATTTGAAATCACTCCTCAGCATTTAAGTTTGGCTTCCCCAAGTTGTTATGAAAAGTTAGGAACCCTAGCACAAATGAATCCTCCGATTCGAACAAAGGAACACCAAGATAAACTTTGGTATGCAATAAAACATAACATAGCAGATATTATTGGATCGGATCATGCTCCGCACCTAAGAAAAAATAAAAAAAAACAATATCCAGATTCTCCATCTGGAATGCCAGGGGTACAAACTTTAGTTCCAATTATGCTTGATTATGTAAATAAAAAAAAATTAACAATTAGACAATTCGTAAGTTACGTAAGCGAAAATCCAGCCAAAATATTCAATATTAAGAACAAAGGATTTATAAAAAAAGGTTTTGGAGCAGATCTAACTATTATTGATATAGATAAAGTTGTAAAAATTGATAATCACAAAATGGAGAGTAAATGTAAATGGTCACCTTTTCATGGTGTTGAAGTTAAAGGATTTCCCGTAATTACAATAGTCAATGGGGAAATTAAAATGAAAAATGGCAAGATAATAGGCAAACCAAGAGGAAAGTTGCTAAAATTTTAAAATTTTTTGTTGAATTATCTTTAAGATTTACTTAATTAATTTGCTTTAAATTTAAACTTAATAACTTAAAAAAATTAACTGACGAGAGGTTTTCATGAACAAGGTAATAATAATTGTATTAGTTTTGATAGCATTGATTGGAGTATCAAGTAGTGCTAATGCAGAAGTAAATTTTTTACAACCTGATGATTTTGTTGGATTTACTTTTTGGCTTATGTCAATGGCTTATTTAGCAACTACAGTATTTCTTTTTCTAGAACGTGGTTCAGTTGCCTCAGGATGGACAGCGTCAATTACTGTTGCGAGTATAATTACCGGTATAGCTTTCGTACATTTTATGTATGTGAGGAACATATGGGTTGCAACTGGCGACTCGCCGATAATTTATAGATATGTTGACTGGTTAATTACCATGCCACTGCTAATTATACAATTTTATTTAGTAATATCTGCAGTTAAAAAAATTCCACCAATATTATTTTGGAAGTTTTTGATTGCCCCATTAGCAATGGTATGTGGTAGTTATGCAGCTGAAGCTGGTTACATTCATTCTGTTTTGGGCTTAGTTATTTGGATGGCAGGATGGATATTTATATTATACGAACTATTTCCGGGCGAAGCTGGAAAAATTGTTAACAAATCTACTAACGAAGATCTAGTTAAAGCATTTGGAGCAATGAGAATGATTGTGTCAATTGGCTGGACTGTATATCCTGTGGGCTATGTATTTGGATATTTAACAGGGGGACTAGATTCAAACACATTAAATGTTATTTATAATTTAGCGGATTTCATTAACAAAATAGCTTTTGGTTTAATCATTTGGGTTGCTGCTCGTAGCCAATATTAATGGATCAAGATAATAAAAATAGGAGTTTTAATTATTAAAAAAAAACAAGTATTCTTAGCTTGCCCTATTTTTTTTTGCGATCTATAAATAAATTTTCATGGCAAAAATAACTTATATAGAACACACAAATAAAGAACATACCGTTGAAGTACCAAATAATATGAGCGTTATGGAAGGAGCGGTACAGAACAATATTCCGGGCATCGATGCAGACTGCGGTGGATCAGTAGCTTGTGCCACATGTCACGTTTATGTCGATAAAAAATGGTTTAATAAGCTTAAAAAAAAAGATGAAAGCGAAGAAGATATGTTGGATATGGCTTATCAACCAAATAAATTTAGTCGATTAAGTTGCCAATTGATAGTATCTGATGAACTCGATGGTTTAATTTTAAAAATGCCACCAAAACAAGGTTAATTAAATGATTACAACCGATGTTTTAATTATTGGCGCAGGGCCCACGGGTTTATTTGCTGTACAACAACTAGGTTTAATAGGTTTAAAAGCAGAAGTTGTCGATAATTTGGATAAAGTGGGAGGTCAATGTAGTGAACTTTATCCTGATAAACCAATATATGATATTCCCGCAATTCCAGAATGTACGGGAGAAACTTTAACAAAAAAATTAGTTAAACAAATAGAACCTTTTAATACTAATTTTCATTTAGGTGAGAGAGTAGAGCAGTTAGCAAAGAAAGAAACTAAATGGATAATTACTACAAATAAAAAAAAGGTATTCATCGCATCTAGTATAATTATAGCCGGAGGGGTTGGCTCTTTTGAGTCTAGAAAATTTCCTTTAAAAGAAGCTGAAAAATTTGAAAACAATGGTGTTTTTTATTCAATTAAAGACAAAAAATATTTTGACAAAAAAAAAATTTGTATTTTTGGCGGAGGAGACTCTGCACTTGATTGGTCAATAGAATTATCCAAAAATTCCAAAATTGTTTTGGTACATAGAAGATTAGAGTTTAGAGGAACACCCAGAAACATTGAAATAATTAAAAAACTTGAAAAAAATGGAAAAATTCAAATTGAAACACCCTATCAAATAAATTCCATCGAAGGAGATGACAAAATTAAAGCTATCACAATAAAAGATGATGAGGGAAAAATAAAAAAGATCGATACGGATTATATCCTTGGTTTTTTTGGCTTGATTATGAAATTAGGACCAATAGCAGAATGGGGATTAAATTTAGATAAAAAGCATATACCCGTTAATACAGAAAGTTTTCAAACTAATAAGGAAGGAATATTTGCTATTGGGGATATTTGTACCTATCCTGGCAAACTTAAATTAATTTTATCAGGTTTTCATGAAGGAGCGTTAGCAGCTAGAGAATGTTTTAAATTGGCTAGACCTAATGAAAAATATAAATTTGAATATACAACAACTTCTAAAAATATTCATGAAAGATTAGGTAAAAAATATATATAAATTAATATGATAGAGTTATTTTATTCCCCAACTCCTAATGGAAGAAAAATATCAATTATGTTGGAAGAAATAAATTTTGATTATAAAATAACAAAAATAGATTTTTCCAAAGGAGATCAATTTAGTTCTGATTTTAGAAAAATAAGTCCTCTTAGTAAAATGCCAGCAATAATCGATCATAAAAATAAAATTAATTTATCTCAATCAGGAGCTATTTTAATTTATCTAGCCGAATTAAGTGGAAAATTTTATGAAGAAAATAACAAACTTTTAATTAACCAATGGTTGATGACTCAAGTGGGAGATATTGGTCCAATGCTTGGACAACATCATCAGTTTCATTATTATAATCCTGGAAAAAGTAAATTTGGTGAAGAAAGATATTTCAATATAGCGAAAAGAATTTACAAAGATTTAGATGAACATTTATCAGCAGTGGATTTTTTAGCGGGTGATAGTTATTCAATAGCTGATATCGCAACCTTTCCTTGGATTGCAAGACACAATTGGCATGATATAGGATTAAATAATCACAAACATTTAAGCAGGTGGTATAAATTGATTTCTAATAGACCGGCTGCAAAAAAAGGATATGATTGTTTAAATACTGGAGAAAAAATACCTGAAATAAAATTATAATTCTGCGTAAATTTTTTCTTCTCTTTCGTGTCTTTCTTGTGCAGCAATACTTAAAGTTGCAATAGGTCTTGCGATTAATCTTTTCAATCCAATTGGTTCACCCGTCTCCTCACAAAATCCATAAGTTCCATTTTTCAAGCTCTTCAATGCTGCGTCAATTTTAGAAATAAGTTTTATCTGTCTATTCACTGTTCTCATTTCCACACTTTTCTCCGTGTAAGAACTTGCCTGATCAACGATATCTGGGGAAGAGACGTTATCAACTAAATTACTAGAATACAAAGCCTGTGAATTAGATTTGATTATTTCATTTTTCCATTCGGTTAACTTTTGCTTGAAATAAGCCTTGTGTTTTTCACACATATACTTTTCTTTTTTGTTTGGTACGTATTTCTTTGAAATTCTTACAAGCATAGCAAAATAAATGTGAGGGAGTATATTCAGCATTAATTTACTGTCAAGTTAAGTTGGTTTATATAAATTATATCTATGTTTATTAAACAAGATCAAATTGGTAGATTTTTTGTAATTTTTTTAGTTGTTCACATTTCAGCCTGGACTTTAATTCCTAGCTTAGCAAACTTGAATCTCCCATTAGATACAATAGAAGCTTTAGCTTGGGCTAGCGATATTCAATGGGGTTATGATAAACATCCACCGCTAAGTGCATGGTTCTCTGGATTAGTATTTAAAATATTCTTAAACCAAGATTGGGCATATTACCTCCTTAGTCAGCTATTTGTCATTATAAGCTTTGTAATAGTGTGGAAATTTTCTGAGGATTTCTTTCAAAATAAAATTTATAGCTTGGTATCAGTATTATTATTAGAAGGTATTTATTTTTACAATTTTACTACACCAGAATTTAATGTTTATGTTTGCGAACTACCCTTTTGGGCCTTGACAGTTCTATATTGCTGGAAGGGAATTAAGCAAAATGATTATGCAAGTTGGTTATTATTTGGACTTTTTGCCGGATTAGGAGTTTTGTCACATTACCTATTTTTTTACCTATTAATCGCTTTAGGATTATTCTTTATCTATATGATATTTAAAAAAGAATTTAATTCTAAATGTTTAATTTCTCTAATCACTTTTTTAATAGTTCTTCTGCCCCACTTAATTTGGCTGATGGAAAATAATTTTATTACCATTGCCTACGCATTACATAGAACAGGTTTAGAGGAATCAGGTTTTTTAAACCACCTATATTATTCACTAATTTTTGTAGTAAAACAAATTGGTATACTTGTGCCCTTTTTTATAATGTTATTAATTATTATTTCAAAATTTAAATACAAGATAGAATTTAAGGATAAAAAACTGATATTTCTAATTATAATAAATGTTGCACCATTACTTTTAATTTTTTTAACTTCATTTTTTTTAGGCATAAGAATCAAAACTATGTGGATGACACCTTTTTACCTATTTACTGGAGTATTGTGTGTTTATATATTTCAAAATAATATTAAAGCAGGAAGATTTAGGTATTTTTTAAATGTATTTTTATTTCTGTTTATTTTATCTCCATTAATTTACTTTTTTCATTCAATTTTTAAGAAAGATGAAAGAACAGATTATCCCGGAAAAGAAGTAGCTCAATTTATTCAAACTAAATGGGATAACACTTTCTCAAATAAAATTGAAATAGTGTTCGGGAATATATGGTTTGCAGGAAACTTATCTTATCATCTAAAATCGAGACCAGAATGGACGGGAGGCATGTGGCATGGAATAAAAGAAATACCCGAGAATACGAATGGAGGAACAATTCTGATTGGAGATTATAAGGACGATATAAGTGCACATAAATTTTGCACCTCTTCAAATACGTCAACTCATATAGTTATATTACAACTTAAGTCTTTTAACCATAGCGTCTGCATGATTGGGAAAAAATGAAAAAGTTTATAGTTTTAATACCTGTGTACAATGACTGGAAGTCAGTCTCAAAGCTACTAAAGAAAATAGATTTGCATATTGTTGACTGGGAATCGAAAGTTTCAGTTTTAATAGTTAATGACGCATCAACCGGAACAAAGTCAATCATGGATTCAAATTTAGAAAAAATAAAATCTGTGAAAGTTTTGAATATGAAAAAAAATCAGGGTCACGCAAGATGTTTTGCTACTGGATTAAAGTTTATCATCGAAAGAGAAGAATTTGACCATGTAATACTTATGGATGCAGATGGAGAAGATAGACCAGAAGAGTTAAGCTTGTTATTTAATAAGTCAAAAGAGCATCCTGGAAAAGTTATTACAGCGGATAGATTAAAGAGATCAGAAGGATTGCTATTCAAGTTTTGTTATCTAATTCATAAATATTTAACCTATATATTCACTGGACGTTTAATTAAATTTGGAAATTATGCTTGTTTACCACGAGAGGCAGTTGTTAAAATGATCGAAGAACCCTCAACTTGGAGTAGTTTTGCAGGATCATTGGCAAAATTGTTTCTAGAACGAATTTCTGTACCCACCATCAGAAGCGTGAGATATTATGGCCCATCCAAAATGAGTTTTTTTAGACTCTTAATTCACTCTTTTTCTATAATTGCGACTTTTAAAAGAACCGTTTTTTTACGATCTTTTATTTTTTTATCTGTATATTTATTGTTAATTTTTCAATCTTTATCTTTTATTACTTTGTTACCCGTATTTCTAATTATAATTTTACTTTTCGCAATAATTTGGGTTTCAAACCGTGAAAATTTAGATCAACTCAAAAAATCTTTAGATAACATTTCAAGCATTGATAATTTTAATTAACCTTTACGATCGGCAAACAATCAAAGTTAGCAGTATCAATTTTTGAAGAATATTTTTTTCCTATATTTCTTTTTTTATTTAGGCCTGCGCTAGCTAAACTTAAAGATGAACGTCCATATCTATAATTTGTATAATCAATAGATTTCATTAGATTTTTTATTCTTTTTTCTTTTGATGAGGAAAATAGATTATGAGTTTTTTCTGAATCCAATAATCCTGACAAAACTATTCCCGTTTTTTGATATTTATAACCCTTTTTAAAAATGGATTTTAATCCTTCTAAAGCACTTTTTACTATTTCAATACTGTTGTCGGTAGCGATTGGAAAATCAATTGTTTTTGAATTTGAATAAAATATTTTTTTTTTTTGAAAAAGATTTGTTCTTATAAAAATAGTTATAGTTTTTGCCAATAAAGATTCTGATCTTATTTTTTCTGCAGCATTTAAAGAATGAGAGGCAATAGACTCCACAAGTATTTGAAAATTTTCTACTTTTTCGCTGAATGATCTTGATACACAACAACTTTTTCTTTTTGCTTGATAGGTTTCTAAATCAATACAAGAAATACCTTTTAATTCCATTGCCGTTCTAGAAGCCAAGACATTAGAGTTATTTTTTATCCAATTGTTAGATATGTTTTTTAGTTGCTTTGCATTATTAATACCATGTTTAATATAAAATTTAGACGTTTGTCTTCCGATGCCCCATATATCATTAATTTTTATTTTTTCTAATATTAGGTCAATATTTTCTATACCTATTAAATTTACAATCCCAGATTTTTGTTTTTTAGCTATGTGATTTGCTATTTTGCTGAGAGTTTTAGTTTTTGCTATACCAATGCTTGTTGGTATACCTGTCCATTGTAATATTGTATCTCTAACTTTTTTACCAAAAGATGAAATCATATTATTTGGTATACTTGATAAATCCAAAAAAGCTTCGTCTATAGAATAAATTTCTATATTTGGGACAAGATATTTCAAAATTCGCATTATTCTTCTAGATATGTCTCCATATAGTGAATAATTTGAAGAAAACACATATACACTATTTTTAACAATTATTTCTTTTGCTTTAAAATACGGATCACCCATCTTGATACCTAATACTTTTGCTTCGGAAGATCTTGAAATTATACACCCATCATTATTTGAAAGAACAACTACTGGCTTTTTAAGAATATGTGGTTTAAACAATCTTTCACAAGATACATAAAAAGAATTGCAATCAACCAAAGCTATTTTTTTAGTATGTGGAATGTATGACATAGGTAACAATTCCCCAAATAAAAATATCTGAGTTTAGGTTTATAATAATTTTATCGTCAAAATTTTTTGAACCAGAAGAAAGGAATTGTATATTTTTTTCTTTTATAAAACTTTTTACTACAAGCTCATCATTTACATTTGCAATTACCGTTGAAAGATTTTTAGGTTTTAGACTTTTATCCACTATTAAAAGATCGCCGTCATATATTCCAACACCGGACATGGATTTACCCTGGACTCTAATTACAAATGTTGCGGGTGCGTTTTTTATTAAGTGAATGTTGAGATCTATATCTTCTTCAATGTAATCAGTTGCCGGCGAAGGAAAACCAGCTCCTGCTTTGTGTAAGTAAAACGGTAATAATAAATTCATCAATGTTCCTATTTTGTTCTTCTTATAAACACAATTAATAACATAGTCAACTATTAGGTTGTATTTTGAGTCCAAATCAGAATCTTAAAAGAATCAAAGCATGAACATTCAAAAAAGATTTAGTTGGGATGTGGATAACTATTACTGCGGTATAAAAATCATGCTAAAGAAATCAAATTAAAAATAAATGAAAAAGCTAACCTGTCACTGTGGTGATGTAGAGATCGAAATAAAATTACCAGAAAAGGGATTTGAAAAACTTATTCGATGTAATTGTTCACTTTGCAAAAGAAAAGGCTATATCATCTCATTTGTTGGCCAAGACGATCTAAAGATAGTCAAAGGGCAAAAACATTTAAAGCTTTATCAATTCCATACCAATACAGCAAAACATTATTTTTGTTCAAATTGTGGAATCCATACTCATGCAAACACAAGAAGTAATCCAAAAATATATGGAATAAATATTGCATGTATAGAAGGAGTTAAACCTTTCGAATTAAAGAATGTTGAAGTTAATGATGGAAAAAACCACCCTTTAGATCAAAAAAAATAAATTCTTCAAATGCAATCTGCAAACGAGTGTTTTAAAAAAGTAAAAAATGATTATCTAAAATTATTAAAAAAGGAAAAAATATTTTATAAATCTAAAACTACTAAAATGTTAAGTTTGAAGAAAATTTACGTTCCCATGTCATTTTGGATAGAAAATAAGTATAAAAAAAAAGGAAAAACTCTATTTTTAGGTTTTTCGGGCAGTCAAGCTTCTGGCAAAACAACAATAGCAGCAATTTTAAAAGTTATATTGAAGAAATATTTTAAAAGAAATATATATGTCAGTTCTATTGATGATTTTTACAAAACATTAGAAGATCGTAGTGAAATGTCGCATAAAATACATCCATTATTCAGAACAAGAGGGGTGCCCGGTACACACGATATAAATTTAATTAAAAAATTTTTTGATTTTATAAAAAAAAAAAATTTTATAAAATTTGAATCACCTAGGTTTGGCAAATCAATAGATGACCGTTTAAAGAAAAAATATTGGTTAAATGTTAAAAAAAGACCAGAAATAGTAATATTAGAAGGCTGGTGTGTTGGAGCAAAACCCCAAACAAATTTATTATTAAAAAAACCAATAAATAATCTTGAAAAATATGAGGATAAAAATTTGATATGGAGAAGATATGTAAATAAAAAACTTAAGACAGAATACAAAAAACTTTTTGCGATGATTGATTATTTTATTTTTATGAAAATTACAAATTTTAATAAAGTTTTTAAATGGAGGCTTATTCAAGAAAAAAAGTTGAGGAAAAAATCTCGTACAGCCAAAAAGATTATGTTATATAAGGAAATAAAACGTTTTATTATGTTTTATGAAAGGATAACTTTACAGATGCTTAAAGTTATGCCAAAAATTGCATCGATCATTTTATCATTAAATAATAAACATCAAATAAACAAAATTAGATTCAAAAATTAAATGAAAAAATTAATTTTAATTATCTTTTTTAGTATAACTTTTTTAAGTCAATCTTATGCTACAACTTTAATACAGGCTTTAAGCAAGGCATATAAAGATAATTCAAAATTAAATGCCGAAAGAGAAAATTTAATAATTTCTAAGGAAAAAATTAATGAAGCTAAAAGTGAATTTCTACCTTCAATTACAATTTCCGGATATATAAGTGATGAAAATACTTCAAAACTAACAAATAGAAGCGGAGCAGATGTTCGAAGTACAGATATTAAACCTAGTCAAGAATCAATATTAATTGAGCAAACACTTTTCCAAGGTTTGGGTGGAATGGCAAATCTTCAAAAAAATACTATAGGTTTAGAATTATCAAAATTGAGATTAAAGAAAGTAGAGCAAGAGATTTTATTAGAAGCTATAGACGCCTATACAGATCTTGTTGTAAGTAAAAAAAAAGTTGAGATCAATGTTTCAAATTTAAATTTGCTAGAAAGACAAGTGGAAAATGACAAAAATAGATTGGAGCGAAGTGAAATTAATTTAACCGATTTGGCCCAATCAGAGGCTTCTTTGGCAGGTGCAAACGCTAGGTTAATTGAGGCTCAAAACAAACTAATAACTAGTAAATTAAATTACGAAAAAACTATAGGCATTATAAATAACTATGAAGATCTAAGTGGAACGTATGTTTTTAATTATGAACTTCCGGCAAGTTTAGCTTCAGCAAACCAAATTGCAAAAAAAGAAAATCCTGATTTAAATATAGCTATATTGGAGCTGGAACAGTCTCAACAAGATATACTTATAGCACGATCTGAGCTGTCTCCATCAGCTTCGCTTTCATATAAGATGACGCAAACCGAAGATATAAGTTCATCTTATGATGAAACAGATAAAGAAATTTTAAAAGCCGAGGCTACCTGGCCAATATTTTCTGGAGGAAAAAATATAGCAAGCCTAAAAAAATCAAAAAGTTTGAAACAGCAGAAACAATTGTTACTTGAAGATTCTAAAAAATCTAATAAGGCTTCAGTGGCAAATGCTTGGTCTAATTTTCAATCTTCTAAAAGTTTTTTAATTTCCATTAGATCTCAAGTTACAGCAGCTGAAATTGCATACGAAGGTATTACTACTGAATATGAATCTGGATCGGACAGGTCAACCCTCGATGTCATACAATCCAATTCTATATTGCTTGAAGCTAAAATTAATTTGGTAAACTCAAAAAGAGATTTTCTTTTATCTCAATTTAGGCTTCTTTCATCAATCGGCCGATTAACCGGATCTTATTTAGGCATAAATTAAGTGTTGATTTTCCTTTAAAATATAACAATTTATGACTATTGATTAAAAGAACAAAATGTGTACATTTAGGTTAGTGATTCGTATAACGAATATTGAAAAAAAAGGGCAAAAATGACAAAAAATAACTTAAAAATCGTTAAATCAAATAAAAATCAAGAATTAGAAAATAAAGAGAAAAATAAGGCCCTAGAAGCAGCCATAAGTCAAATCGATGATACTTTTGGCAAGGGCTCTGTAATGAAGTTGGGTCAACAAACTACCATGGATATTGATTCAATATCCACGGGATCACTCAGTTTAGATTTGGCTCTGGGAATAGGGGGTCTGCCAAAAGGAAGGGTAATAGAAATTTATGGACCCGAGGCATCAGGAAAAACTACTTTAGCATTACAAGTAGTTTCAGAAGCACAAAAATCAGGAGGAATTTGCGGATTTATTGATGCAGAGCACGCACTTGATCCAATATATGCAAAGAAACTAGGGGTTAAAACTGATGAACTTTTAATTTCCCAACCAGATACTGGAGAACAAGCTTTAGAAATAGCAGATACTTTAATTAAATCGGGATCTATTTCTGTTTTGGTTATTGACTCTGTTGCCGCATTAACGCCACGAGCTGAAATCGAAGGCGAGATGGGTGATCATCACGTTGGTTTACAATCAAGGTTGATGAGCCAAGCATTAAGAAAACTTACAAGCTCCATTTCGAAAACTAATACGATGGTGATTTTTATAAATCAAATAAGAATGAAAATTGGCATTATGTTTGGTAATCCAGAAACTACATCTGGTGGAAATGCATTGAAATTTTATTCATCTGTCAGAATGGATATTCGAAGAATTGGAGCAATAAAAGAAAAGGATCAAATAATTGGCAATTCAACGAGGGTTAAGGTAGTAAAAAACAAAGTATCACCCCCATTCAAAGTAGTAGAATTTGACCTGATGTATGGAAAAGGAATTAGTAAATCAGGAGAACTAATTGATTTAGGAGCCAAAGCAGATATCGTAGAGAAAGCAGGAGCTTGGTATGCCTATAAAGGTGAAAAAATTGGTCAAGGCAGAGAAAATGCTAAGATCTATTTAGAAAAAAATCCTCAGATTGCAGCTGAAATTGAGATGACAATTAGAACCAAAGCAGGCGTTATTGCAAAAAAAATAGAGGGCAATCCTATGGAAAAAAGTCCAGCTACCGAAAAAGATTCTAAAGAAAATAGTAAAAAAGATTAATAAAAAGCCATCTAAAAAAAGAAAGGTGTTTGATAAAACACCTTTCTTTTTGTTTATCTGTTATAGACATCATTTTAAAAAACTGTATTTTGATCTACAGCATGAGCAACAAAACCTTAAATGAAGTAAGAAATTCATTTCTAAATTATTTTAAAAAAAATGGTCACAAAATTGTGGATTCAAGCAATTTGGTTCCAATCAATGATCCAACTTTGATGTTTACTAATTCAGGCATGGTACAATTTAAAAATGTTTTTACTGGCTTAGAAAAAAGAGACTATAATAAAGTAACGACTTCACAAAAATGTGTTAGAGCTGGTGGCAAACATAATGATCTAGAAAATGTTGGGTATACACCTGTTCATCATACATTTTTCGAGATGTTAGGTAATTTTTCGTTTGGAGATTATTTTAAAGATACTGCTATTGAATTAGCTTGGAATTTAATTACCAAGGATTTTGACATTCCAAAAGAAAGAATAAGTGCCAGTGTATATTCTGAAGATGAGGAAGCATATAATTATTGGAAAAAAATAGCTGGCTTAAATTCAGATAAAATTTATAAAATTTCAACTTCAGATAATTTTTGGTCCATGGGAGATTTGGGACCGTGTGGCCCTTGTTCTGAAATTTTTTTTGATCATGGTGACCATTTAGATGGTGGTCCTCCCGGAAGTGCAAATCAAGATGGAAACAGATTTATTGAAATCTGGAATCTCGTTTTCATGCAATATGAACAAGTTTCAAAAGATAAAAGAGTTAATCTTCCCAAACCTTCGGTTGATACTGGCATGGGTCTAGAGAGAATTTCAGCTTTATTGCAAGGTACACATGACAATTATCAAACTGATCATTTCAAAAAATTAATTAACTCAGCTTCTGAAATTTTAAAAGTAAAAGTTAGTGAAAATAATTTGGCTAGTTTTAGAGTTATTGCCGATCATCTTCGTGCTAGTGCATTTTTAATAGCCGAAGGAGTTCTACCTTCTAATGAAGGCCGAGGGTATGTTTTAAGAAGAATTATGAGAAGAGGTATGAGACATTCTCACTTACTTGGAACTAAAGAACCTATTTTTTATAAAATTGTTCGAACTTTGATTAATGAAATGTCCAAATCTTATTTAGAACTTGCTAGGGCGGAAGCTCTAATTACAGAAACTCTTAAAATGGAAGAAGAAAAATTTCTAGTTCTTCTTGAAAGGGGAATAAATATTCTTAATGATGAAATTAAAAATATCAAGACAATATTGCCAGGAGAAGTTGCTTTTAAACTTTACGATACTTATGGATTTCCTCTTGATTTAACCCAGGATATCTTAAAATCCAAATCTTTAAAAGTGGATGTTCCTTTATTTGAAAAATTAATGAATGAACGGAAACAAGAAGCTAAAAAAAATTGGAAAGGATCAGGCGATAGTCCGGTAGAGAATATATGGTATTCAATTAGGGATAAGCTAGGACCTACGGATTTTCTAGGATATGAAACTGACAAGTCCCAAGGTGTTATTTTAGGAATTATTAAAAATGGAGAAGAGGTAGATTCATTAAGAGAAAAAGATAAAGGAATTATTATTACTAATCAAACACCTTTCTATGGTGAGTCGGGAGGGCAAGTTGGGGACACTGGCTTCTTGTTTAATTCAGATTCTAAATTTTCAGTTACGGATACTCAAAAAAGATTAGGAGATCTTCATATTCATATAGGCCAACTAGTCGAGGGTAAAATCAAAAAAGGAGACTCGGTAAATTTAGAAATAGATTCAAATAGAAGAACGAATATTAGGGCTTATCATTCGGCAACTCATTTACTAAACGAAGCACTCAGAAGGGTGCTTGGAAAACATGTAATCCAGAAAGGAGCGTTCGTTGGTTCCGATCGCCTAAGATTTGATTTTAGCCATATGAAACCAGTTAATGAAAACGAAATAGGTAAAGTAGAAAATTACGTAAATACAATGGTTGATGCAAAAAGTGAGGTAAAAACTAGATTGATGACACCCAAAGAAGCCGTCAGTAGCGGTGCCATTGCTTTATTTGGAGAAAAATATGGCGAAGAAGTAAGAGTTCTTTCAATGGGAAAAGATAACAACAATTATTTTTCAACAGAACTCTGTGGAGGAACGCATGTTAAAAATACCTCTGAGATAGGAAAATTTAAAATCATAAGCCAATCAGCTATTGCCGCTGGCGTTAGAAGAGTAGAGGCCCTCAGAGCAACACAATTAAAGGAATATTTACAAAATAAAGAAAAGGAAAAAGGTGTTGAGGATAAAAGATTTACAGAAAAAATTGAAAAAACAAAACAACAAATTCTATCTTTGGGTGGAAGTCCAGAAAAAGATAGAAATGAACCTTTAAATGAACAATTAAAAAAATTAGTTAAACAGCATGAAAAATTGTTAATAAATTCTGTACTTAAAAATAAAGAAAAAAACAAAATAAAGGAAGAAATTGTTAATAAAATAAAAATAAGATTTCAGATAATTCAAGATTTACCAACAAAAGAGCTTAGATCGGTAATTGATCAGGGAAAAAAAGAATTAAAAGAAGGAATTGTAATTGCTTATGCTATCTATTCAAACAAATTAGGTTTAGCAATAGGAGTCACGGAAAAATTAACAGAAAAATATAGTGCCGTTGACCTAATCAAAATTGGATCTTCGGTTTTAGGGGGCAAAGGAGGGGGAGGGAGAAAAGATTTTGCTCAAGCCGGAGGCGAAAAACAAGAGAATATTGACGAATCCTATAAAGAAATTTTAAAGAAAATTAATTAAATGCTTTCTTTAGCGTACCATTAATTTCTTCTAAAAATTTATTGGTAGTCAGATATTTATTGGTAGGGCTAATTAGTATTGCTAAATCTTTCGTCATTGATCCTTTCTCAACAGTTGCTATACAAATCTTTTCTAAAGACTTGCTAAAATCGATTAATTTTTGGTTTGAATCTAATTTTCCACGGTACGCTAATCCTCTTGACCAGGCAAATATTGAAGCAATAGGATTGGTTGAAGTTTCTTTTCCTTGCTGATGCATCCTATAATGCCTAGTCACCGTACCATGAGCAGCTTCAGATTCCATCGTCTTACCGTCAGGAGTTAACAATACGCTGGTCATTAATCCCAAAGATCCATATCCTTGAGCAACTATATCTGATTGAACATCACCGTCATAATTTTTACATGCCCAAATATATTTTCCGCTCCATTTCATTGCACATGCGACCATGTCATCGACAAGTTTGTGTTCGTAAGTAATATTGTTTTTTTTAAACTTGGTTTTGAATTCTTCATCAAATACTTTTTGAAATATATCTTTAAATCTTCCATCATAAGTTTTTAAAATTGTATTTTTAGTAGAGAAATAAACTGGCCATTTTTTTATTAAACCATAATTAAAACAAGATCTAGCAAAGTCTTCAATAGACTTATCTAAATTATACATAGATAAAGCTATTCCTGGACCAGGAAAGTTAAAGACTTCATATTTTTTTTCATTTTTTTTATCTTCAGAGGTCCATTTGATTTCTAATTTTCCCTTTCCTGGAACTAAAAAATCTGTTGCTCTATATTGATCTCCAAAAGCGTGCCTTCCAATAATCAGTGGATCAGTCCAAGATGGAACAAGTTTTGGAATATTTTTACAAATTATTGGTTCTCTAAACACAGTTCCTCCAATAATGTTTCTGATAGTTCCATTTGGTGAGCGCCACATTTTTTTTAAATTAAATTCTTTTACTCGTGCTTCATCAGGAGTAATTGTTGCACACTTAATTCCCACACCGAATTTTTTTATAGCGTTGGCACTATCTATGGTTATCTGATCTGCGGTTTTATCTCTATTTTGAATACTTAAATCGTAACTTTCAATTTTTAAATCTAAATAAGGTAAAATAAGTTTTTTTTTAATAAAATTCCAGATGATCCGGGTCATTTCATCACCATTTATGTCTACAATCGGACTATTTACTTTAATTTTATTCATTTATTCTAATTAATCTTAACAATTGAAATTAATTTTTTTTTATACATATTAAACTAAAATTATCAATTAGAGTAATATGAAAATTGGAACCCAAATATATAACGTAATATTTCAAAAAATTCACAGCGAAGGTTATAAATTCGTTGTAATTTCTGTTTTAGTCACTTTTATTTTATTATTAATTTCAAAATTCTTAGGTTTTATAGGATTATTAGTAACCATTTGGGTTTATTATTTTTTTAGAGATCCAGACAGAGTTTCAATTAATGATCAGGACTATCTAGTAAGTCCTGCCGATGGATTAATTACTCAAATAATAGAAACCAATGGACCAAAAGAATTTTCTTTGGAAAATAAGAAATTTACTCGCGTTAGCATCTTTATGAACATTTTCAATTGTCATGTTAACAGATCACCTATGCTTGCATCGATAGAAGATATATTTTATGTACCTGGAAAATTCTTTAATGCTACGCTTGATAAAGCAAGTGAAGAAAATGAAAGAAATTTAATTAAATTTAAAACTAACAACGGAGATGAAATTGTAGTTGTTCAAATAGCTGGTTTAATTGCTAGAAGAATAGTCTGCGAATGTAGCAAATCTCAAATATTACAACAGGGTGCAAAAATTGGCATGATAAGATTTGGTAGCAGAGTTGATATTTATTTTAATAATTATAAAAATTTAGTAAAACAAAATCAAACTGCCGTTGCAGGAGAAACATTAATTGCAAAGAAATAAATTATATGATTGAAAATCAGAAAAAATTTAGAATTATTCCCGAAAAAAATCCTAGGATAATTTTACCAAATACACTAACAATAATTGGTGTTTGCATAGGTTTAAGTTCAATAAAGTTTGCCATGGATCAAAATTATGGCTTGTCAATAATTGCATTACTAATATCTGGCATTCTAGATACTTTGGATGGCAGAATTGCAAGATTAATTAAGGGTACATCAAAAGTTGGTAAAGAGCTAGATTCACTGACTGACGTTGTAAGTTTTGGTGTGGCCCCTGCTTTTATAATGTATTTTTGGACATTAAATGAACTTGGAAAATTGGGATGGTTAATTGTGCTGGTGTATGTTGTTTGTTGCGCATTAAGATTAGCACGCTTTAATATTACGACTTATAGTGATGATAATTTGTGGAAGCAAAATTTTTTTGAAGGAGTTCCTTCTCCTGGAGGCGCAGGTTTGGTGATCTTGCCCTTAGTTTTATATAAGTCTGAAATATATAACTTTGATCAATATAAGTTATTAATTGTCTCAACAGTTTTTATTATTACTTCAATTTTATTGATTAGCAAAGTTCCTACTTATTCTTTTAAACGTATAACAATTCCAAGAAGTACCACAATTTTTTTGTTGTTTGGTATTGGTTTATACTTTGGGCTGGTATTTGTTTATACTTTCGAGGTTCTTTTCATTACAGGAGTTGTTTATCTTTGTACAATTCCCGTTAGCTGTCTTCATTTTCGGAGACTTAATAGTAAAGAAAAAATTTTAGAACAAGCCGAACATATAGATGAAACAGAGGATGTTCTTTAAGAATGAAATCGCAAGCAATCGTAACTCTTGCAGATTCCAATTATTTTGATTTGTTGCTTGAACTAATTTCCTCAATAAAACAATTTGAACAAAGTAAAAATATCGCTATCTGTGTTCTTGATGCAGGATTAAGGGATGACCAAATTCAAAATTTAAATAACAAAGTTGAAATAATCAAAAAAGCAAATTGGGATATTGAAGTTCCAAAATTTAAAGTTTTGGGCAAAGAATGGTTAAAAAGCCAAGTCTCTAGAGCTTTTTTAACTGACTATTTTCCTGACTTTAAAAAATATTTATGGATAGATTGCGATGCCTGGGTAAACACTTGGGAGTGTGTTGATATTTATTTTAAGGCTTGTGAAAATGGAAAAATTGGCATTACCCAAACAATTGGAGCAGGATATAAAGTTTTAACAAGAGTAAAGTGGATTTTGGGAAGTATAGCTGCAATAAAATCTCAAAATTATAAACATGCTAAAAAATCAGGCTTTTCAGAAAATATTGCTCGAAAAATTGCTTTTGCTCCTCACTTGAATATTGGAGTTTTTTCTTTGGAAAAAGATTCTGAATGTTGGAAAATTTGGCAGGAAAATTTAAAAAAAACTTTAAAGGCCGGAAGTATTTTTGGATCAGAGGGATTAGCGATAAATAAAAGTGTCTATGTAGATAAT